>Ga0136643_10011534_pt1 | contig 13116 bp, 6 predicted proteins | sample TergutLab28metaG_FD_96883 | JGI IMG/M metagenome (GOLD analysis project Ga0136643, IMG submission 96883) | Labiotermes labralis P1 segment gut microbial communities from Petit-Saut dam, French Guiana - Lab288 P1 (version 3) (version 3) | ecosystem: Host-associated > Arthropoda: Insects >...
ACTCAACAAATTTCAATTTTATTAAGCCAAATAAAAGAAAATGCAATAAATATTAATTGGTACTTTTGTAAAGATAATAATTTCTCTTTGGAGTTATCACTGTGATACTTGCCTTTTGTAACCCTACAGAATCTACCCAAAATATATTCATTTGTAGTTTCTTCTGTATTTTCTTTCATACATTTCAATGAATGTGAAATGAAGAGGCTTTACATGTGATGTGATAAAACAGAAAAAATGAAACACTGACTTCAATGTTTGCAAAGAGAAAAAAATTGATCTATAATGTATGTCACTATATGAAAAATATAAAGTAAAAGGGTTAAAAATTCTTTGTCCTTGACGACTCACCTGTAAAGTGACTTGTACATTGGCAGGTCCTGTCAGAGCCTCTGCTCACACATTTGCCCCCATTGAGACAAGGATTTGGATAACATGATTCAACAGTACTTTCCTCTGATCCCCGGACCAGTTTTATTCTGTAGTTACTGTCTGCAAGAGACAAAACTCTTAGTATACTCCTCTCTGTCAAGTTTTGTTTGAACGGTGCATAAGCTCCAGGCAACAGGTTCATAGTATGGTTGTATGTATCTGGGAGACTGACAGTACAAGGAAGCAAAGATTAATCAGACTCTCTGAAAAGTTTCAGTTATGATTGTATGTAGACATCAAAGTAGTATTCTGATAGGAGAAATTAATTTTAAATTGTGTGATTGATATTTTTACCGCTGTGGTTTACTGTCAAAAACTGACAGCCCATTAATCATCTGTACTGCAGTACAGATTTTCTGCTGTCCTAACTGAAAAACTGAATTTATTGTGAACAAAAGTAATGTGCATTCTCTTAAGGATCCATTTCCCATTGTCTCTCAGATGTTTGTAGAGTGAACTGACACAGAACTATCATGAAGCCAAACTTTTGTCTTAACTAGTTCACATCCATAAAAGTAAATACAAACTTTTAGGCTATGGGCTATAGTCACTGCAAGCATACTTTAATGCAAAGCGTGAATGACTGCTCTAAGTGGCTCTGTTGCCAGATGTCAGTAATAACATGACAGTATGGACAGTTAAAACATTTTATTATCCAATAGATGCACAAATATATAATTCGTAGATACAATTAGAATTATTATAAAATATTTTTAAATATTCTATAATAATTCTAATTTTATCTATGAATTATTTTTTAAATTTTATAATAGTTCTAATTGTATCTACGAATTATATATTTGTGCATTAGTTGGGTAATAAAATGTTTTAATCATCATTGATGCATGGTATAAACATGAAGAAAGTATGGATGGTATTTATGAAACTGCACAAGTTTGCAAGTGACATCTAGTAACCACAGAGAGTATTTCTTAACACTTCACAGACAGGGAATATCAATAAGGTGTATGGCCACATATGACTTTATTGTATAGTGCAAGCTACTCAAAATAAACAAGAGTTCTGAAGGGTTGCTTGTGTTCCTTTTTAGAGGGCCAAGAATACTGAAGGTATTGAAGAATTTGTTAAAATAAGGATTCCTATAAAATGCCAATATAGGATTCATTTTCCATTTTTATTGGTTCTTAAGACAGCCATGAATATGTTTGTGATAAATCCTGTGAGATACATTGTCCTAATGAATGCTGTAATTACAGACATAACAACAAGGAATAATCACTGCTCTAAAGTAACAATATCAGTCTGATCTTGACCCATGGCTTCTAGCAGATTACCTTTAATCGTAGCCAATGCCTTTTTGTCTCTTAAGTACCTTTTGTGGTTTAATCTGCATTGAGTTTTATTCCACCACAAAATTTGTGCACCCAATGAGTGATGATACAGAGTGAGATGTCAGATAAGTTATAATAATGAATTTACACAACACCCACATGCTGGAAAATTTGTGATAAGAATTAAAAAATTCTAACCTGGGTAAACTTTAACTGTAGCATTGAGCTGAACTCCTGAGGTGTGACTTTTCTGCTTGATGTAGAGGGTGTTGAAATACGATGTTATTGCTAAAGTTGATGATCTGATTCTCCCTCCAGGTCCTGTAATTGCTTCACAGAGAAACCACCATGTGCCATTTGTGTCTGCATAATTATCGGTCACTTCGATGATCCCAGCACCACCTGGGCAGTTCCTGCCCTCAGCCATTGTCATGTGGTAGAGCTCCAACAGGATGACATGCCCCACTGGGGCGACAAGGTGCTGAATAAATTCCACATTTGGAGGAGGAGATTTTGGGTAGTTGAGATGAAGCAGGTTTCCAACTGTCACATTGGTGAGGTCAACCAGGCGCTCTTCATGCACTTTACCCACTTAAAACAGTAAAATTACGCGGATGTTTTGGGTCTACCTAATAATTGTTATGGGAACATGCATAATGCCCTGAATTTACAATATGACATAATACTAATTACTAGTGGCCATGGATTCACCATTCCAACAACATATGCATGCAGCAAGTGCCTCAGCACTGCATTTTTATCATTTCTGATTTTCTAGAAATACTGCATGACAAAGAATGCTGTTACTGAATCTTTATTCTAGTATGTAATTGTAGGACTTCATTTCATGAAATCAACTTAATATCGAAAAACCATTAAGTAAGCCACTGCATGTCACTTGATGAGCAGTTCTGGGCTAATTGTGAAAAGAAAATGCAACGTAGCTCATAAGATGGCTGTGGTGTAAGGGTCAATCAACTACCACACCTTCAATCTATGAATTGATTGATCAATTAAGTATATAAATAAATCCACAATCGAATGAATGAACAAATGAATTGTCAAGCAAGCAAGCAAGCAATCAAATCAAACCAAATCATTCAGTCAATCAACCAATCAATTGATCAGCCAGTCAGTCCATCAGTCACGTAATCAATAAACAGTTACTATAGACACACTAATTTCCATAATGTGACCACTTGTTGGTTACACCTCATTGAAACTTTGAGTATAAAACAAAGAGAATTTTTATTTATTTCGTTTTTTATTTGTCATTATCTTTCATTTTTAGTACCATAAAGTCATGCTATATTGATGTAAATTTACCTGTTCTATAAACAGCCTTGAAGCCAGTTCCTTTGGGTTTATCTGAAGTGCGCAGTCTAACGTGTAAGCGTTCACCCTCTGATACATAAGCACCATCTGTGAGGTGCCCTGGAACCTGGTATGGTTGAAAAGACCTGTTCTCACCACTCAGGTCTATTTCTAAAACTGCCTCACTGAAAGCCTGTTCTCCCACTTGAATATCTCCGCCATTATGATGTTGCAATCCCAAATCAAAGTGTAGGAACTGAAGCCAAATCCGTCTTCCAGCTGAAAGAAATTTTTGTAAGACATGAACTGTCTTTAGTTTAAATATACCACTGATAGTTTTCTATACCACAAGTCTAAATGTATTGTATATATTTTTATAAAAGAACATATTATTTCTGTATTTTTATTAAACATTTTATGCTACACACATTTGAACCTTGCACTTAAAAGTATGTTATATTGTTGGCATTTGTCATGACACCGTGCAGTCTGGGAGGTGGTTACCAATGTTTCAGAGAAATATGCTGCCTTACTCTTCAGGGTAGAAGTGCTTATGAAATGGGAGACAGAATACTTATACAAAACATTCATGAGAATCTATATGGTGTCATAATACAGAAGACTAAAATATGAATTGTCACTGTGAAGGCCTGAAACCTCCAGTGAAGAAAAACTTGTTTGACTTCCATACCCAGTGCTGACGTGAGGCAATAAACCAGGGCCCGAATATGTTACATATGTTCTTGTCTTTGTCAGTTGTATCGTCATATGTTGTTTGTACAAATGAACCTTGTCACATTGAGCCCAAGTCACTGGGCAACTGAGAGTCAGTCTCTCCAATTCAGTGTAAAGATTTTCATCAAGTCTGCCCTTGCTTGGGGGGCCCTGCAAAAATGTTATCACTGGGGCCCAAACTCACTCTTGGTGGCCCTGTCTATATCATGAATGTTTGTCATTCTTTCAGAAAAGAAAGAAATAAAAAAAAACTTCTGAACTGAGTCTGATATCTGGACATTGGACATTTCTATCTTGTCACAATTCTGAGAGGAAAATATAAGGAGCAATTTGTGACAAACCTGATGACTTATGTACAATCTGCATGTTACTGATCTAGTAAAATGGTTGAAAGGGAAAACCGGAGCATATGTTCCAATAATGATATGGCTTGAAACACCAGACCATTTGAAGCATCTGTTGAAAATTGCGGGGTGTGGTTCAGGGAGCAGTATAAACATATGACCCTGGGGTAATATTTTTCAGTTAACAGCAATGATTCTAGCCAGAAAGAGCTAATTTTGTCCATGCTGTAGAAACAGATTTAAAATATGTTGCACAGTATTATCATCTGCTGAATGATAACCATGCTCTGTATTAGTGAAGTGGTAATTTGTACCAGAAATTGGTAACAGTTACCTGGTGCTAGTATAGTTGTTGCACAGTCCAGACGAGTAATGAGGAAGTGTGGGAAGTTTGGGCTCATAAGTGTTCCTTCTCTGGCAGTGAGAGTTTTCATGGGACAGCCGGATATATCTACAGCTTGCCAAGTGGCTGAGAAACCAGCACCAGCGATCGAGTAATCTGAGTGGAACCTCAGAACTGCTCTATTACTGTCAGCCACAAAGTTGAACCTAAGAATAAAGAAGTTCACACACCATTTATTTTTTAAATTGACTATATTTGTGGCAACTCTAGTTAGCTCTGGTGAATGTATAGTCATATGAAAGGTTCTGAGACAAGCTTATGTGTTCTGCTTCACTTATGGTGTTATTATTTTTTATGGAGAAGTCAGCATGAACTTAAAAAATATGCATTCCATTGTGGGCATAATTCCACAGGTTCAAACAGTTTTACACCTATTTCCCCAGACAAAACCTGTAAGTTTTATGTCACAATTATTATGACTACTAGCATGAAACACAGAATATTTCTACATGATACTAAAAGGTAAAGCAGTCCCGTTACAGGCCTGAAGTGGCCCAGAGGGTTCCAGGAAGTTAAGGTTCCCAGATTACATGACAACGGCACAGGATGGTGGTAAGGCTGTCAGTCTTACGCACCGGCCGCCTTTACCCCCAGGAAATGCTCGTGATGCTCATTTCTGTTAGAGGCTGAGTCGACCCCAGGGCCATAGTGCGATCGGAAGGATTATGTCAATGAAAAATTCCAATGACACCATTTGGGATCGAACCAGCGACCTTCCGATTTGTAGCGCAGCTTCTACAAGACACTCCACTCCTAAAATTTGTTTGACTTCTCTATTCTAGCTAGGATTTATTCATTTTAGTGTTAAAATCCAGCACCACTTAGCAATGTCACTGTATATATGCACATTCAAATGTAGAAAGCTGGTTTCTTTGATTTCAGTAAAATTTAAAATATATCTACAATAATCTTGATAACATACTCACTTGTCTGTTTCTGTGTAATGATTCCCACACCATCTAACTGCATCATTCAACAACTGACCGTCCCCATCAATGCTCCTTAGCTCCACAAAGTCATAAAAGCACTCAGTCTGCAGCTCGAGGTCAAGCTGTTTGAACTCGATTACAAGTCGAGTCCTTTCTGGACCAACCAGCTGCACCCAGTAGTCAAGATTATGGTAATAATTTCCAGGGAAGTTTGGGGACGTAAGGAAACCTTCTGTACCATTTATAGTTGTGTTCAGTTGCAGGTCGCTTCCTGATACTGGAACAAATGCCTTAGCATTACTGTAAGTTATAACTGGAAAACAGGGCGCCATTATAAATGAGGTTTTGCAGAATTCATTAATTAATAAATATTATTTTGTAAAAATTTTACATATAATGGTAGTAAAAGTTTTGCAAGGTCTGTTTTAACCGAGGGAAGAAAAATTGTGAAGCCATAAAAATATATTACCCCCCCCCGCCCTCTGCCTTCCCCCCCCCCCAAAAAAAATGGGGAATGAAATTTTTCATAACTATACATTATTCACTTTTACAACACTCATCTGTGTATATGGGAAGGCATTCACTTTAACCCATTGTGCATAGGAAAATTGTTTTCATAAAGTCCCTGGCATCTGGTCACTAAGTATGCACTGATGTCATAAAAGTTGTAAAGTTCTGTGTACATAGATCAGTGTCTTTCTGCATTTGGAGAGGATAGCACAATTTTATATGCAGTAGCCATATTCACATGACAAGGAGGACAAGTCACATAAGACTCATACTGAAAGTCATTATTCAAAATGACAGGAGCTTTATGGAAGTAATCTAGGGAAACTAATAATGATCCTGACTTATGAACAAAATAAGCAAACTGTGAGCTACCTTATGAGTTTGGCTAGAATGTCATACTTTTTTTTGTCCTTTTAGGCTTTAAAATAGAATCATGTACAGAAGTTCCCAAGAAAAATTGCTATCTCTTGTGATGTGACATCATGTAGCCTGGTAGAAAATGAAAGGTGTTTCAGAGGAATGCACTGCCTCCATCTTCAACTTCATCACCTAACGTGATGATGGACGTAGTACAACTCACCAAATGATCAGTAATATATACCAGACTACATGGCATTATGTCCCTGAAGACAGCAGATTGTAGACACTTCTGCGAGAATTTCAGATCTTGTAAGACCTCAAGAGGTTACTATGAGAAAGGAATCACTGAATCACATGGCTTATGTTGACTGTAAGCAAGTAAGACATTATAAAACCACACAAAACAGACTGTAACATAGCTTAGTTAACACAGTGCAGTGACAGATGACAGTTCTGAGGTCTCATATTCGAGAAAGTTAAGTCAGTGTTAATTTTAATGAAATTGGGCATTTATCAATACTACATTAAAAATTTGTCTATATTTTTATTTATTCAAATGCTTTAATTCAAATTTTTTTGTTCAAAATTATGAAATTTGAAGCTTTCATAGTGAATTGATGAAGCCTTTTGCACACTCATCCATTTTAACAAGTATAATTCGACTATGCCCGCTTGCCAGTAAGTAGTATTTTACCTTGGTTTCCTCGCTTGCAAACATATCCACCAACAGCACTACACTGATGAGACTGCCAGTATAAACCACTAGGATGTGCAGGGCTAGGAGACGCCATCCACTGGATTGCTAGACACATTGGGTTGTAAGAAGAAGAAGAGGAATCACTCACTTCTGCATCTGCTGGTGTCTGTCCAGGCAGCCATGCTGAGAGACAAACATAAAACACTTCTTTTATTTATAACAGTTGGGTGAGACAATATTGTGGTGCCAGCCCATGATGCTCAATGAGCATGGAGCTTTGTTGAAATGCTAATTGGCAGAGCTACACTGAGGTATCCTATAGCACTGACTAGTGTTATGTATCTCCTGTTAATTCACAGGCAATTTAAACCAAAAAAGTACACTTTATAGAGGGCAAAATCACAGGTGTTTGAATCTAAGTAAAGTGTAATTAGTTGATTTTAATTTTCAGTAACAAAACTGAGGTACTTGGAGAAAAACCTAAACCATTTCCAACTTGTCCACCACAAATCCTAAATAGGCTATACTGAGAATGAAACTGGTGCTTCAGCATGCAAAGCTGATGACCTACTACAGGACACTAAACATAAAATAACTGAATAACCTAACAGAATACACCTTCGTGAATGGGTTATGAAATTTAATGGTGGAAAAGTAAACTGCAGCAGTCTTAATGTTGGTTAAAGTAATTACATGTCTTTAAGCATGCAAGCATCATGGGATATAGAAGTGTGGCATTGAAGTCTCATTTATTCTTGATATCAATATTTGATGGAGGTGGGTGAGCAGATTTGTATTTTGGCCTGTTCAACTTCCAGAGAAAGAGTAACCAATACAAATCTGACATAAGGCTAACTGGCCCACAGTAACAGCCCACAAGCAATGGCTTGACAATGTTAGACAGAGTAATGGAACAAGTGAATTCTTAGTAACAATTAACAAATAGAATTTTTGAACAATCTCTGACTCCACACAACAGTGTTATTATTCTTGAAAGGTGAGAGTTACTTAGATAGTCAATAAATTCCCTGCTTTTTCAGGAACCTGGAAGTTAACCACTCTGTTCAAAATAGACTGTGATGTGTGCTACACAGTAGCTTAGTTGCATGCAATGTGAATTGTATTTACAGCTTCACAAGAAAACTTCACCAGAAAAAGTAAGAGGTGATCCATCAACCCACTTCCAGTGATCAATGGACTTAGCAAAAAGTTGACCTCCCAGCCAATAGATAGCACTGGTGCTGTATTCTGTGGAGTCCCGAATATTTCCGGTTACAAAGTTTTCCTCTTCTGTGCTGTGGATACTTGCAAGTTCAGCCTGCAGAAAGAACAGCATTTAAAAATTTAATTTCTACAGAGATATTTACAGATTAATATTTTCACTTCATGTCTTATGGACTGCTGTCAAAAAAAATGTCCTAAGGTGTGATTATGTGCTATAATGATCATATACAACATTCACACACACATATAGCACAGAAACAAATAATTATTCATCCTAAAAACTTATATTAATTTCGGCAATACTTAAAAGCAGAGGTTCACAAATTTTCCAAAAATCTATGAGCCACCTCAAAAGTCTCTGTACCAAGAAGGTGATGTAAAGCAAGTTCCATACTGAGGGTCCAGAAATATTACACACAACAACACAAAATTTAGTTGCATGGGCGACCTGGCATCTGGGATTTGTGCTAAATGGCCATTTCCTTGCCTATTTGCAAATTATTACAAAAAAAAAAAACTTTAACCCTTATCCTGCTAACATGGAGAATATGGTAAGTTCCTAATAATGCCAGCAAATGGCAGATGGGATTTAATTCCGCGTTTTAGGGGTTAAGCAGCTGCACTGAAAGTACAATTCTGTATATTTCCACACTGGTTCCATACATTCAATTACAAAGTTTTTCATTAATGTAGGCCCATGTCCTAGTATATATTGTCTTAAATTAATTGTTCAATTTTACAGAAAAATTTCATTTTTATTTTCAGGGATAACACATGGGTAGAAGCATTATTTTATACATATCTGACAACATATACAATTAGGCCTACCTTCACAGTAACACGATGTACTGTGATGAAATTACATTAATGTAACTATCTTGTGTTTCCCATTTCTTACTGCCACCCTAACACACAACACCCAAAGATGTTATGGTTTTTACTCAACAATCTTGGCTTTTGAAACAACACTCAGGTGTTGCAGTAGGGGTTTTTTTTAATGCAATTCAAATTACTTTTTCTAATCTTATGATCTAAACATATCAGTGCAATTGAGTTTCTTAGTTTGAGATTTAATTTGCCTTTAAAATTTTTAATTCTGTATATAGTAAGAGTGACAAGGATATAAATCACATCACTGGAACACGACAGTTACCACTGATTGTTGCAAGTTATTAAGTACCTTCATTCCTTGACAGATTTGTTGGGCTGTCTGCCATGTGACTTCAGGATAGCTGACAAACAGGTAACAGGAACTATTGAACATTTGTAGGCGGTCATCAGCACATTCCATACCTGGTGCAAACAGCAATAGAATGCATTCTCATTGACACAAGTTGTGTTACATTACATGATTCCCAGGAAATTGACATTACTTCCTATTTTCATGAGCATTAATTCATCGATGCAACCGTGTCTAACACGTTAAAGACTTATAATAAAACCAACGAGATGTACTAATTTCTCAAATTTATTTTAGGAATAGAACTTTACATATTTTGGACAGTTTCTCTGTCCATCATCAGGAGTCTAGCACTGTACACACAGCAATACATACAGGTTATGCTGACTGCTTGCTAGCAAGCAGTCAGCATAACCTGTGTGACATAAACCAGTGTGTGTACAGTGCTAGATTCCTGATGATGGACAGAGAAACTGTCCGAAACATGTAGAGTTCTATTCCTAAAATAAATTTGACAAATTAGTGCATCTTGTTGATTTTATTATAAGAATATATCATGATGCACGGTCACCTGAATGTCTAACGTTTTAAAGAGGTTTAGTAATGAATATACTCGTGTCAAGTTAATGATGAACCACAGTTTGAACAGTAATAATGCCATGATTACTTATGGACAGAGTTAATTCATCATGGTTAAATTACAATTACATGTCAAACAAAAATATCTCTTAACTGACAATGAAAATAATGAAGTGAAGTTTCTAAAATTTTGTATTTACAAAATGTAAAAATTTGTGAACCTTAATTAATATTGGTTTATAAGTATTTATTATTAGTACCACATGTAAAAATTGAGCAATGCATTTTTTCAATACAGGTATTTTCCACCTTAAGAGGTCTGTTCTGACTTGAAGAAAAACAGATAAATATTTGTCTGTTCTGACTTGAAGAAAAACAGATAAATATTTTATTAATTACTTATAAAACGATCCTGACCAATTAAAAATGACGAAGATGTTTGTGAGAAGTGTTTTCTAGTACCGTTAATACTTTCTAAGCCAAATTTCACTACATTTAAATGAGGTGTTGTGAGTATTAAATACGAAATCACTCAAGCTATAAAATTCACTTCCTTTTCTTAACAGATGGTTTCAAGCGTGTCTAAGATAAACCAAGTTTCAAGATTTCAGTTCGTCTCTGATATTCTCCCAATTGTTTTAGAATAAGACAGGGGAGAAGCAACACAACATGTGAAAGTGCTGAGTGAATGCAAGAGACAAACCAGTCCCGCAGAAAGGCAATTGCGACAGGAATCCCTACCAGCATTCATGGACATAAATTCCTGAGCAGTAACCCATATACACGTATATTGTATTAGCATTTTCCAGTACGGTGGGGGACATACTATGTCTCATTTTCTTCACAACCTAGAAACAGATTTTATATTCGTTTTTGAGAAGTTTGCGCTTAATTTGTGTAGTGTCTCAGTTCTCTTACGACAGTTATTTAGAACTGAAATGAATCTCAACTTAAGAACCTATGAAACTTTAAGAAGTATTTATTTTCTGGTAAAGAGGGCCGTTCCTTATCCGAAGACTACGTTAAAATCAAATATGACCCTCTTTAAAAAACATTGTATTTGCATAATATAATTTTATATAGTGTACGTCATCACAATCACTTTATTATATAATGCAATACAAGGCTACATGTTTCGACTATAACCTAGTCATCCTCAGGCCTATATTAACATTTGTGTTACCAGATGCCATGCACACTTTGGGATCCCGTCGTTTTTACATTCGTGGGATCCCAAAGTGTGCATAGCGTCTGGTAACACAAATGTTAATATAGTCCTGAAGATGACTAGGTTATAGTCGAAACATGTAGCCTTGTATGACCTTATATAAAGAAGTGATTGTGCTGACGTACACTATATAATATTATATTACGTTGAGAGCACATCGTGATGCTTCCATTCAAAAATTGTATTTGCAGGTAACATTTTCATTCTATAAACAGCCTATGAGAAATGCTTTTTAATAGTCACCATCTCTGGATACTGGTGACAAAACCCTCGCGGTGGATGTGTTGAAATAAGTTATTCCTCAGAATAAATACTCTTATCTGTGAGCAACCCCATAATATTTGCTTATCATAATATAGACTTTATGTTTGATTGATCTTGCAAAAAACAAAGGAGTTATTTAATGGTTCATAGCACATATAAGGATGCTACCTTCAAAATATAAAACGCTGAATGGATTCAGTGATAGCGAATAATAAATTGGAAAGAATATGGAAGGTTGCGGTCACGGACTGTATTATAGCACAGCCCCCACCCCCCTATTAGGAAGGGCTAAGGAAAACCGCGCAAATTCGCATCGGGATAGTGGATACAGCAGCCAAGATTCGAAATGGGCGTCTCCCGCAAAAAGTCCAACACACTCTCGCTTGATTTAACTTGTTCTGTTGTAAAATTTTTGCTTGTAGTTTCATTGCTTGCAAAATACTCTGCCACGGCTGACCAGATACTTGCAGCACAACGCTCACTCTTGCACTGTGCAAGTTTCTGACTCACATGACTTGTATGTCTCAACGGGGAACCTAAGCTGAGCTAAAGTAATGTATACTCAGTTGACTGCATGCAGCACAGCTCTTATTGAGAAGCGGAGTCCTTCAGATACTAACAGGTTTTCAGCCAGTCAAGATATTCCCCGAATTTTATGGAACCCGAAGGTTCATTACCGCATTCACAAGAGCCAGCCACCTGTCTCTATCCTCAGATCAATCCATTCCAAACTTCCCAATCCTATTGCTTGAAGACGCATTTTAATATTATCCTTCCATCTATGCTGGGTCTTCCAAGTAGTCTCTTTCCCTCAGGTTTCCCCACCACAACCCTGTATACACCTCTCCTCTTATCTCCCCCGTACGTACTACATGCCCCGCCCATCTCATTCTCTATTTGGTCACCCGAATAATATTGGGCGAGGAATACAGACCATTAAGCTCCTCGTAATGTAGTTTTCTTCACTCTCCTGTTACTTCCTTCCTCCTAGGCCCAAATATCCTCAGCACCATATTCTCGACCACCCTCAGCCTACGCCAGTCACTCAGTCAAAAAAGATGTCCACGTTTTATCGAACTTTCATGGCCAATTTAAAAATAGCTCAATTGATCCTATCCAGGACCAGATTTATCCATGTCACCTAATTCCATCCAGTTCCCTTAATGTCTCTATTAATATTACAATATCATCAATATCTACATCTTGCAGGTGGGCTCTTCCCTTCAGTGTCATCGTCGATCCCTTTTTGGATGTAAAGTCCAAAGTTAAAAGCTGAGCGCATGCATTTAGACACGCGAAGGTGCTTATGTCATTCCGCTAATTAGCCAAGTTAAACTAGGCCAATGTGTCTGTGATGCCGTCTACTGCTTCTGTTCTAATGTCCTGAGTGACAGAACTTGCCGCCTCAGAGACGTCTTGCGTTCAATGCACAGCGCTGACAGATATTGACAGCGCTGCACGTTATGATGACAGTAAGCATTGACACTGCGGTGCTTTGGGTTAGGTACACTTGAGACTGGTAGGTAGGTAGGTAGGTAGGTAGGTGGGTGGGTGGGTGGTAGGTGGGTATATATGTATGTATGTATGTATGTATGTATGTATGTATGTAGGTAGGTAGGTAGGTA
>Ga0136643_10011536_pt1 | contig 13114 bp, 3 predicted proteins | sample TergutLab28metaG_FD_96883 | JGI IMG/M metagenome (GOLD analysis project Ga0136643, IMG submission 96883) | Labiotermes labralis P1 segment gut microbial communities from Petit-Saut dam, French Guiana - Lab288 P1 (version 3) (version 3) | ecosystem: Host-associated > Arthropoda: Insects >...
ACTGTGTATTTATAAGTTAAGTGTACATATACATATAATTTCTACAAACATAAGATAACACAGTAGATCCAACTATATTAACATAGACATAGCATACAATAGCAGAACCCATGTACCCACACCACCCATCCTACACAACACTTGCGAGATCTCGCACCCACCTCATCTCTTACCTCCCCGCTTATACCCACATAAGTCGAGTATAGCTGCTTACTAAGTGTTTTTCTTTTCTCAACCTGAAGATGGCCAATGTAAAGTGCCGAAACATGTAGTTGTTCTTTATGTAGTAAATTCTATACATATCTCTACCATCAAATAAAGTTGTGTTAGACCAGCACATACACTCCAGTCTAGTTTATTTATGAACACAACGGGGATGACGAACCTTATGATGAGAAACATGGTCAATTTTATTCTTTTTTCGATGTTGTCAGTTAACAAATCAGGGAGAATGAGATGGGTGAGGCATATAGGAGCTTGGGAGAGACGATAGAAGCATTGAAAATTGTGATCCAAAATATTGGTAAAAAAGGCTAGATAGTCTTTAATTATATTAAAACTAATCTTACAGAACAAAGGTTTAAGGATATGGAACTTATTCACTTGGTTCGGAATGTGAAAAAAGTTATGGGTTGTAGTTAAAATGTCAATGAATATTGTTTTTCGAAATAAAACGTGAGGGATGCGTGGTTTTACGCAGTGAGTAGTGGTAATTTATTACCGACGTTTCAGGATCACCTACTTCTTGGCCCTTGAATTTTGGACCTATAGGTTGTCCCGAAACGTCTATAATAAATTACCACTACTCACTGCGTAATAGCCCAGAAGAGAGCAGTTTTCAAAATGTGGGGAAATTCTTCATCAGCTTAGCATTTGATGGGCTTCTTCAGGACAACACATTAAACTGAAATAACTTACTCATTGTTCTTTACAAATCTAACGAGAAGTCAGCCTAGTCACAAGGCGCTTCTAGAGGTAAGATGTTACTTGACACTTTAAAGTGTATAGGCTATGCCTACCGCCTGATATAAGAGGCAGTACACATTTTCTGCAGAAATAGGTGTATATTGTTATGTATTTTATACGCTCCTCAGAATAAAAACCGACTACTAGGTCAAAGGTATTAAGCAAGTGGTTTTTTGTAAATTCAGTACAATTCAATAAACCCTCTGGAGCTGACAGCCGCGCCAGATGGTTCAAGCAAACTAAATTCTATTCGTTATAGAACCCTGATGATGGACACGAGAGTTGTTCTCTAAAGCGCCGGTTAGCCTTAACAGCCTGACGCAGGTGTCGGTCGGAGAATGATTTTGCCGAAGAAACAGTGTGTTTTCTGTACGGTAGAATGTACATTTGTAAATATATTAAAAACGAGGCTAGGCCTGTATACAGTTGATACGAAATTATTTCAGGATTTGTGGGTTTGTTTTATTTCTTCAGTTTCAAGATATTCGCTCTTTCTGAAGACGTGACAATTTGATGTGACAGACTTCTGTCGATATTTGCCTTCGGTACAGTCAGCAGCATATTTCACAGAATTTTAACTTGTACTTCCAGGCACAATGCAGAATTGTTACTTAGGGTGCAGAAATAAGCAACGCAGTGAAATTAATGACAAATTGAGACAGAAAGGCGATTGATGCTGTTCAGGCATGTTATATTATCACTTAAATATCTGCTCTGAAAAACGGAATGAAGTTCGTGTGTAGAGGCTGAGAGAACGTAAACCGTAGGCCGCTGGACAGCAGACAGAAGTTTTAAGTAAACTCCACAATTCAAGTTATATTCATATGATGTTAGAAAGCACACACCAGCATCGGCTTTATTGCGCTGAGACTCCCCGTAACTGTCTTTAGGTAGAAGAATCCTTTTTGAAAAGCTAACACTCGCTTATCTAGTCAAGAGTTTTTCACCTCTTATGGATTCCGAAATATCGTTACATTCAGCCACTGATCCTATTTATATTGTAATATCAAATTTCTCTTTCCTATCAAAATGAAAATAATGTTCAACAAGAGCTAGCAAAACTTGCTCCAATACTGCGAATTCTAAACAACACTTCCATACCAAATTTAATCTAGAAATTTTCAAGAATAATAGTACATAATGCACTGACTGTCCCCGTTATTTTATATGGAAGCGAAATCCGGACTCTTAGACGAAAGGATAAAAAACGATTGACACCAATCGAGATTAAATTTTTCAGAACAATTGGGTACACTCTTGTTGACCAAACAAATAACGAAGAAATTTTGATAGAGTTTAAAGTGGAACCAGCTGACGGTAAACTAAGACGATGCTAATCAAATTGGCTACAACATGTATGAAGAATGAACAAAAGGATGCCAAAACTAATGCTGAATTATAGACCGAATGGACGAAAATTTTTGAAGAGGCCATTAGACAAGGCCGGAACAGGACTATAAAGGTCTGACTCGTGAAGGATGATGATGATGATTGACCAAATTCTTCTGGGACTCATTTTATTCTCCGAAACGTCCAGACCGTCTCTGATCACCGCCTAGTCTCCTGTTTAAAGGCTACCGGGCATCTTTATCAGGGGTGAAGTGGTCATGGAGTGAAGGTGGTCAATTTTGTCTATTGACGACGATGACAACGGGTAGAACTGCACAGCTACTCCCCCTAAATCCCTTCATGCTGTGGAAAGGCACAACTATGCCTATGCCTACATCCTATGTACCTGTGCTCAAATTTATACCTCCTTTCCTACGATCTCTGTTTCTCTTCGTACATCTATATCTAGAAGGTTGTTCCTGACATTCAAATTCTTTATGCGTTCATCTCTGTACCATGGATACCACATTAATCGCCCATGCCATACTGATTTGATAAACTTAATAATAGTTGGTGACGAACACAAAAATGAAGTATATTAATAATTGTCCAACGAGATGCAACACAAAGCAATCTATTTATTATTCTGCAAGTTCACTGTACATGTTTCGGGTGCTAATCATACCCACCATCAGGAGTACACAAAACTGTAACTACAGCTTCCGGTACTGGTCATATTTTTGTGCAGCTACCTCACTGCAACGTGGCGTACTTGGCCACGTTCGAGGGAGGTAGCTACACAAAATATTTTATAAGTACCGGAGACTGTAGTTACAGTTTTGTGTACTCCTGATGATGGGTGTGGTTAGCACCCGAAACATGTAGAGTGAACTTGCAGAATAATAAATAGACTGCTTTGTGTTGCATCTGTTTGGACAATTATTAATATAAATCAGCGATGCATGGAACCATAAACATAAAATCAATAATATTAACGTCTTTGTTCTGTATCCTGCATTTTCGTCTCTCTCACAGTCAAATATTCTCAAAACATCGTTCCTAAACATCTTCAAATTTTTCCCCCTGTAAAATTCAACCCGTCGTGGTGTGGCAGTCTTAACCTTCAAACTGTGCTCTTCCCAACACGAGCAGAAACAAATTTCACATTCACACAAAAGAAGTAAAAAATATTTTTTGCTGTTTTATTTAGCCCTTTAGGTTTTTTTTACTTTATTTGGTTTTGCCAATATTTTGTGAAATAACAGTACTTCGAATCTCTCTCCGTCTCTCTCTCAGCAGCCATCTCCCGTTTCCCCTCTTAATCACAGGTTTATTGTTGTAATTCCCTCTCCCCTCTAGCACGACTTGGCCGTATGAACGATAATATAACGCTATAACTAGATTGTATCAGCCAAAAGTTAATCCTCGAGTCGCCGCGCATTGTTAGTGTGATCGCTAGGCAACTGAATGGAATGGGGAGTGAGTGGGTACATTTTATCGCATGATGCGACGTGCGCGCTCTCTATGGGGAGCGATAAGAAACACTGAACATGAAACTAACACCCTTAATCATTGCTCGTTTACTTTTATAATAGAATGATAATGTTCAGATGATGGGAGGCAGAGTTAGTGGTGGGGATGTTGGAAAATTGAATGTGATTCATTGTGCATCAAAACCTGCATAACACAGGGTGTTTAAAGTGTTAAAGCTCAGTGGTTACTATATGTATCACTAGGCTGGAAATCTGAAATACTCCGAAATACCTGATAATTTTCGTCTTATTGTGTATTATTATATATTTTGATATACAAATTGAGGTCTCAAAGCATATCATACAAAAGCTAGATAAAGTGAAACACAGGTATAATTTCCAGCTTCTATCTTAGTACGTAGCGGCGGCTCTTGTAGCACAGGTGAGCCGAAAAATGTATATTAATAAATTTAAACTTAATTAATATTCGAATATTGTTCTGTTTGACGATACTCATCTTTGTTCTCTGCATTTTGCCTACACAGTGTAGATATTTAGGTGTTCCTAATTGCTTTTAAAATAAACATCACTTACCTCTTTAAAGTACATGGGCAGATTTGTCTTTCGAATGGAAGGACACAATATTCTCTGTGATAAACTAAATACATATACATTTAATATCATTTCTTTATCTGACAATTGGCATCGCTCTGTATTCAGACCTTGTCGTGTGAAGGGAGGGGGTGCAGTGGCTACCGTTTTTCAAATTTACAGTGTGTCGGAGTTAACGTGCATCAGTACAACTACTGCGGTTAATAATTCGTTCTTATCTTACTTAAAGGACGTGTTGGAAACGATTTGTTCAGCTGACATGCAAACGTCACGCTTAAGAATCGTATTTTTTATTGCACGTCGAATTTATTTCGCTAGAACTGAAAATATTTTCATATCACCGCTGTCATATATATGCTTCAGTGAGAGGATTGTTATTATAGACAGTATCCTTTATCATGCTCTAAAAAAAATAGAACGGATTCAGATCTGGCGGACGAGGAGGCTGCAATCCCCTACTTATTATTCCGTCACCAACGACGTATTCTAAGCAGCATTCAGAATTGAATAAAAATTACTCCATCATAACCAGAAATAGTGCAGAATTTGTGTAAAATTTCGGTGAAAATTTAATTCTGAATGAAAAGGGTCCGATAATCCTAGTGTATTTCTTACTTTTGGGACATGTCAAAATATAACTACTATAGTCATCTTCCTCGCACTGAAGACGATCTGGAAAGAAGCATTTAGAATTGCATATTGCGCTAGGGGCTTTATAATTGGTAAATTAAAAACGCATGTAATTATTCGCTTTATATACTAACGCACTGTGTTCTTAAGAAAGACACAGGTTTTTTCTTAACTGAACAGTCGTTGTAAAAAAATGTCAAAATTTATTAAATATATCTTTAACAGTTTATGCTCTCAGAAAAGAAAGCGGGACCAGTGAACCCAGTTGCACATATAGCACATCACATACCAGCCTTTAAAACATATCCACTGAGATAAAAACAAGTTTCTCTACCAAACATAATGAGTGTGGGAGAGGGTACATGTATCAGTCTAGCACATCGTGAAGGCACCACGTCGTAAAACCGAGTCCTAAAGGTAGCAAATAAACTGTTGTCTTGTATTGCTGCAATACGCACGCGCTGTCTTCTGCTGCTCGAAACCCTTTGCGTATTTGCAAACTTTTGTATGAATTTACACAATTGCTGCTGCAGCTGTGTTCTAGCAGTGTATAATACGTAGTAGTCTCAACGTCTAAGAGAATTCTCTTGCCCATTCGAACACTCCGAGATTGTTGTTTGAAAGCAGCGTTCTGAGAATATGTTTGGGACAACGAGGGAATAAGTTACAGAACAGAGAAAATATAATGAGGTTCTTCATGATTGTAAATCCTCAACAAATATCATTAAAGGGATCAAATGAAAGAGGATGACACTGGGGTATACAACACGCATAGAGGAAAGCGAAATGAGTAGAGGGCTTTGGTGGAGACAGACCTCTTGGAAAACATAGTAGGGAATTGAAGTTTTATTAAAATGGATTCATAAAAAGTGGATTTTGAGCATGTTACTATGATTCAGCTGGTTCAGCATAATGGCGTGATAGTGTAATCACAATGATTAACATTCAAGTCACGTAAAACGAGGGGATTTTCGTCATCATAACATCAAGTATGTACCCCGTAGGACAGACTACGCTCTGGAGGTTTCCTTATCTTTATAGAAATAGGAGTCATTTTCCTGGAACTAGTTATAAGCTACTAAATTCGTTTTCTTAGTATCCTCGCGACAGTCGTACCAAACTACGTTTCAGGTCACATTCCTCTCCACAGGCCTTGGATGAAAAGACCGAACACAAGAAAAGTTCGAAAAAAGGCACATGAAATTTGTTTTCTCTATAATAAATGCAGTAAGGCTCCTTTTCTTTGAGCGGTTGCGGTGGTTCAAATGGACGTATTTCAACGAGAGAGCGCTGCTAAATCCGCAGCGCTGCTGATAGCGCTGCTGACGCTGCCAGCCGCGGGAACCGACGTTTTCCCCGAGGCTGGCAGCGACGGTTGAACGCCGCGCAGCTAGATGAGAGGTATCGTGAACAGTTGCGCCGTTTCCACAATCGGATCTATCACGCGCTTCTGTGAGCGGGACGTTACTTTGTTGTGTCATCTAGTTAGGAAATTTTAAAAGTGTCGAAAGGAGCCTAAAACAGAGACATCAAGCGACCCCTCTGTCTGATACGGAATACGTTTAACGGCTAAAGGAGAATTTGTCGCTTTTCACGATACGATTGCATACGGGGCGTGTTGAAGTATATCTTCATTCATTCTTAACCTCGGCTGTGGATGGAGGTAAGTGGTCAACTTCACACCCCGGCCGCTTTAACCCTGGGAAAATAAAACCAGTACTTACTGAATGGAGGTTCGGTGGGTTCCAAGAACCGCGCTTGACGTTCTGGAGGAGAGAAAATTTTCTTGCGTCATTTCAGAATTCCGCCGCAGAATAAGTGAGCTTTTCGCTCTTCTGGAATGTTACGCTGCATAGATTGGTTGTGAGTTACCAGGAGGGCGAAGATATCAGAAGATAGTCTTCCCCCGGCGGACCGTCCAGCCCGTTGCCTAGTGTCTATACTCCGCCTGCATAGGTTTATGTACGTGGGCTAAAGTTTTCCGCGCCATAAAACAAGCACCGTAGAATTTTATGTTTATTGGACCGTGCATCATCTTGAAAGTTGAATAAAGAGAGGCCAACTTGATGTCACTTGCTTTTTTATTTCATTATTTAATGCTCAACATATTTCGGATATTAATACTGCAAGCTGAAGCACTAGTGCTTCAGCTTGCATCCGGATACCACACCACCCAAGCCAAACCACAGCTTCAGCCTGCATACAGATACAACACCACCCCAGCCAAACCACAACGTAACACCAACAAACATCGAACCAGAGCAATACAACTCATGAAATAACTCAACAAATAAGGTGCAGGCTCCTGAGGATGGATGTATTAACATCCGAAACATGTTGAGCATTAAATAATGAAATAATAAAGCAAGTGACATCAAGTTGGTCTCTCTTTATTCAAGCACCCTAGAGTTGGTGGCACGTATTCAAGTGACGCCGTTACTATGTTACTACAAGTACACTCACTGCGCTACAAGTCGGAAGGTCGCGAGTTCGATTCCCGAAGGTCTCATTGGAATTTTTCATTGACATAATCCTTCCGGCTGCACTACGGTCCTGGGGTCGAATTAGTCTAACAGAAATGAGTACCAGGAATATTTCCTGGAGTTAAAGGCGGCCGATGCGTAATGTTGACAGCCTTATTGACTTCATATGCCGACTGTCTAGAAATCTGGGAGCCTCAACCTCCTGGAACCCTCAGGGCCTGTAATAGGCCTGTGCAGGGTTTGCTGTATTTTACTGTAAGTACAGTACATATTTTAAGCTCACGGTACTGTGCATCGTAATTCAATATTAATAAAATTCCAACCAGATGCAACAGTATGCAGAGATTTATTTACTGCAAAGTCACTCTACATGTTTCGACTGTCACAGCACCCATCATCAGGAGTACTAAAAACTGTAACCGCAGCCTCCGGTACAGATCATAATACTAGTGCAGCTACTTCCATCCAACTTCGTCAGATCGAGACTCCGATCTGACCATGGTGGAGGGAAGTAACTGCACCAATATTATGACCTGTACCAGCTTCTGCGGTTACAGTTTTTAGTACTCCTGGTGATGGGTGCGATGACACCTGAAACATGTAGAGTGACTTTGCAGTAAATAAATATTTGCATGCTGTTGCATCTAGTTAGATTTTTATTAATATTACAGTACATATATTGAAGTTTCTGTCAGCCCAGTCGTAAAGCAAATGACTGCTGTAGCACTACTTGACGGAATGAGCGTCCATTGCTTCCGTCCTTGTCACTGAGAAAGCAGTTGTGTAGTTTTCATTAAATATTGTAAGCGCAAATATTTGTTAATATATGTGATTACAGAGGAGACCAATATATTTAGAGTACTGATCACTGGTGTACAGATCTGAGTGACCAGACTTGTGCTGACAAGGGACCAGCTTCTGCTGCAAGAAATCTCTCCGTGAGCGAGGATTTGTTGCTTCCAGAATCAGTGAGCCAGGAAAATACTAACATTTGGAAAACTTTGTTAACACAGGTGACAGCTGCTGGGTTAATATTTGCTTTCGGAGCTTAGCTTACAATCCTGACATTTGCCCAAGCCTTTGGGAAACCACGCGAAGCTTCGTATGTTCAGTACACTTCAGTGAAATATCCAAGACAGAAGATCTCGGTAATTCGGATTTGGACTACCTTAATCTCTTTATTTATGTATATGTATAAAATTATGCGTAGACATATTCAAGAGAAATGCCCATGTGATGTGCACACTGCCTTAAACACGTCGAGGAGAGGCTGATGTGCGCAGTGACGTCAGGTTGCAAGAATAGACCGCACTGGGTGTCATACAACAGTTTTGTCTCTTTGCTCCTGATCGCTTAGTGTAAAAATGTAAACTCATAACTTCCGTGACTGAGTAATAAGCAGGCTGAAGTAATCTGCCCTGAACTAATTCGATTCCGCTCACGTATTTAGGCACTAGACCTTACATCTTAAGAAGCAGGAGTGTACAAAATACACCTAGAGAGAAAAATATCGTTTTCATACCTGCTGTGATAAAAACAATCATATTTATATCACGGTCTAGTATCGTTTTCTAAGAGGGGGTATAAAATTAATATTGATGACACAATAATAGTTAATAGTGAAAAAGTGTACAAATAAACAATAAATAACTAACAAAAATAACAGTGTCGAAATTTGGACAAGAATGAAAGTTTAATTTCCTAACTGCAGGTTAACCTTCTAAAAATCAATAGCAAATATTTATACCAGCTGCTGTGACTGCAAGAAACACTGAATTTTTCCGCAGATTTTGTTTGTGTGTAGTGTATGATTCTTGCAATACATACAGACCATTTTCCTAAACAATATTACCCGTCTGGCCTTCGGAATGGACACAGACTGTGTTCTGGCTGAAGTGGAATTAAATTATATATATATAACTTTGATAAAATCAGTCTTCAAAGACGTATTCTGGATATGTGGACATCAAATACAAAAGGTAAAGGTGAAATTCACCTTAGAACATAAAACGTAAGCCCAGATGGAGATTAGAATTATAGCTGTACTCTTTTTAACCTAGGCGCTGGATGGGGGTGGGTGGTCAAAGCCAAGCCCCGGCACCTTTACCCACAGGAATGACCCGGTACCCATTGTGCAGAAGGCTGCGTGAGCCCCATGGCCGGTGTGGAAAGGTGCTGAAAATATCGCACCCACGGAATTCCTTCCCCGGACTGTCCAACCCGTAGCGAGTCGCTATCCCGACCCATCATCAAACGCATTCCAAAATAATTAATTTTTAATGTGTATCTTGAAAAGTTGAGAAGCCAGTTCAGAGGTCAGAGCAATGTTCCAGAATTAATTATTAAAAATAAAACTTCTATAGTTTGGTGTTTTTAGTCTGTGCTAATTATTATTCGTTACTTAAAACGCTATTATCACTTACTCTAAGTACGTACAGTATAAAACAACTTTCTGTTTTTGTACTACTAATAACCGACAGTGTGCTTGAACTGATATACTGGCCTGCGTCGAAGGGGTAGACTCCAGTCAAATTGGAGGCTGGGTGGGCCTAAGAGTTGGTCTGTTTACTTTGGAGAGCAGTCCAGCCCTCTGCCGCTATTGGGAATAGGGCCACGATTCTTCAGCCTAGCAGACCTTAGCCTAGTTATTACACCTGATTATTATTATTTTTATTAATTACAAATTAATTATTATTAATTAATAGTAATTATATGATAGCACAATGAGACGCCTAACTTATAAACGGTTACTTTACCGTCTATGCTAACCCGAATTCTAAGTTAGAAACGTAAGTTAACAGTACTTTAAATTTTAATTTCTCAATTGCTGTATGTGCACAATCATTGTAAACAAACGCCTACTAATCCTACGCCGTCTTTGAGATGAAACAAATGAATGAACACATAGAACAAAACACACACACATACACACACACTCACACACACTCACACACACACTCACACTCACACTCACACACACTCACACACACACACACACACACTCACACACACAAACTCTCTGCGTTAAAGAATGCAATCAGAACATTAAATTCATCGCGAGGTACCAATGCTATAAAAAGAGATACGATCAAAGAATTTTACATATTTTTTTTCTTCGTTTGATGATGAAACATGAGAGAAATCAGTTTTTCTTACCTTCATTTCTGGACCAGTTTACCAGCGTCAAGTAGTAGAAGGAGAATTGTCTGTGTGCTTCTTTACGCCACACACCGTGCTATCATATGTAGGAACTGCGACACAACACCACTCTTTCGTAACGTTAATATTGGATAGAGGTAACCAGTTATCTTTACACCCCTGAGGGAAGAGAATCCGGTACACAATGAGTAGGAGGCTGGGTGAGACACGGAGCCAGTTTGGAAGTTTGTGGGAGTAAAAAATTTCTTACTTCTTCTGAGAATCGAACCATGAATATTCGCTATTCCAGTCAACAACTTAATGACTATATTAACTAGGATATATAACCCTTATACCGCTAACGGGAAAAATACGGTGAACTCCTAATAATGCCAACTAATTGAAGATGGGATTTAACTCGGCGTTTAAAGAGTTAATTGTCGGATAGTTTACATGTTCTGTTTCATAATACTTGTCACCTTTTCATAATTAAGTTACCTCATAGCGCGAACTAGATCACTTTTTTTAATTTTTCAAATGATGTATTTTGTAGCCCAGTTAGAAAAGAGTAGGAATAAAGCTTGCTTTCATTGGACGACATTCTGATTATGAAATTATATTAAAAGATACAATTAAAGTTTATAATGAGTAAGTAACGCTGAGTGACCTTAACAAACTCCATTCTAACTTATTCTTTAGCATTTTTGTCGCTTTAAGGGGTCCAATGTAAGATGAGCAGTACTGCGCAGCGCGTGGTATGTTGTGGTTTTGGAAGGAGATAGAAGGAGAGAGCTGGACGGATTTATCGGCTCAGCTACCAGATAGTCCGTTGGATCCCCAGGCGGTCCGGGGTGAGAGTGCTGTTGCGGCGGAGGGTGGAAAGAGGGTTCGTAATTGGTTTATTAGTTTGCGGTTGTTGTATACTCAGAGGACGGTTTGGGCAAGTTATCCCAGAATGGTGTGAGGAAGCTAGTAATGTATTGATATAATTGTGGACCAGAGGGAGTCTTTAATGTTTTCCCCTTCATTTAAGGGTAGATCAACTTAAGTTTCACTAGCAGGGGTGCCCATTTATCAGGTTTTCAATTCTGTATTATTTTCAGATAATTCGCCATAAGATTATACGAATCAATAACGAATTCTGGTCCAGAAGTTACATAATGCAAAAATGTGGTAGTAAAATCTGGTAAACTAACGCATGCGCGGAAATGACAGTCACGCGAACTTAGTGCAACGGTGTATATATCTACATGCCTGGCCTGGAGCATTGACATGACTATTTGATAAACGCCATGACGAATATTTGTGTTCCTTAATGCAATGACATTACTAAACCTTTGTTGCCCAGAGAATATAAAATATCCCTTTCATCATTTCATACCTACGTACGAGCAGGTTCAGGAAAGGGGAACATTCGCCACATATCCAAGTTCTAATTATGCTGGAGGAAATTAATATAGAAATATTATCTGCTTGCTACATAACTAGTAATAATAGCGTATTACCGACAGGAAATGACTTCAGGGGTCACGTGACTAACCGTTTGATACCCAGAAGTAGGTCAATGACCACTAATAAATACGCAAACGACCCACTTAATATGCAAATTATCTAATTGATATTCGTATGGCCTTGACTGATATTAAAATTACCTAAATGACATGCAGGCGTCCTTGATTGATAAGCAAATTACCTAATTATTCAAACGACCTTGATTGTTACGCAATTGATCTACAAATTATGCAAATTACTTTTGTTCCAGACAGCTTGTCCCCTTAATTTAAATATAACCTGACTTTTTACAATATGGCGGCTATTTTTTAATTATAACGTAACTTTATTTTAACTATTTTACAATATGGCTACCAGCGCGCTGTTTTCAATTATAACCTAACTTTTTACAATATGGCGGCTAAAGCGCCATTTTTAAATTTATTATTCCTAGGTTCGAACCCCTTTTTAACGTAAGAAAAAGGTAAACGCCCGATGCCTCCTACAACGATCCCACGCTAGGTATATACATGTTATAGTAATAAGGATAATAAATAAATAAAGACACACAATTTACAATTACAAATATACATGCATTTATTGGTTATTTATTAATACAATTGATGTAATACAGTTTGTGTATTGTGTGGTTAGCTAGCGACTGTTTTTACAAAAACAATACACGCTAGGATGTTTTCAAGATAGAATGTAAGGGTTTGTTTACAAGTGAGAGGGCGAATGACTGGCCGCAGGCAGTTAGGTATTGCAAGCGGGGTTGTATAAGCAATAGGTCATGAATAAACCCAGGTACAGTGCCCCGGCACAGCTGTCTTTTGGAAAATTAAGTGTAACATTTACTTGCAGACACAAACAACAAACAACAAACTCCGTGGCCTTAGTCCGCACGCGAACTATACCGACAGAGCGGCCGCCGCCGGTCGGCGAAGTTAGTGCCAACTTTTGCGGATAGAGGGGTGTCACGTGGTCAGCGCA
>Ga0136643_10011537_pt1 | contig 13114 bp, 9 predicted proteins | sample TergutLab28metaG_FD_96883 | JGI IMG/M metagenome (GOLD analysis project Ga0136643, IMG submission 96883) | Labiotermes labralis P1 segment gut microbial communities from Petit-Saut dam, French Guiana - Lab288 P1 (version 3) (version 3) | ecosystem: Host-associated > Arthropoda: Insects >...
ACATTTCACCCATTCTGTAATGTCCTGTCTCTTATTTAGCACTATATTACATAAGTAGGTGGCAACATGTCATTGAATTAACCAAAAAATACACATCATGCAAGATCCATTGGAATACACTCTCAAAATTATACATTATACAAAGGTACTGAAAACCTAGGGCATGGAATGGTATTACACTTTCCAGCTGTACAAATGATTAAACATACAATCCCTGTAAGACAGAACATTCCATTTGCATTTCAGGCACACTACTAGGTATCCATATAATGGGAAAATTACTGGGAATGGGAGATACGACAATGATAATGGTTGGAGCAACAGCACATGCAATGGCCAGGGTGGTCTTTGCACTTGCAGAAGTTTCATGGTTATTTTATGTCGGTAAGTGACATTCATTTTCAGGTCAGCAAGTAATATGATTTTCAATTCACTATTAGTGTAGTTGCATGTTAATGTAATGGATTTTGTTATGCAGTGTAGCATAAAATTACATACACTCCCACTTGTACCCTGCCTATAAGGATATCAGAGTGCAACTTAATTGCTACATCACATTTTTTGGTACTTGTTTTAAAAGAATGGGGTGATTTTACGTTCATGAGCAGTGTATCGTAATATTATTTCTACAGTAAAACCAATATGATACATTGGTGCATCTTGTTGGTTATACTATAGAAATAATGGAGTGATTCTTTGCATGCAGCTGTTAGACACCACAGTAACTGTGCCTTTGTCACAGTTGTGACTATTGCTCGTCAATGTGCTGAATTCTTATCTAACATGTGACAATAAACCACTGACATGTAAAAAAATGCTGGGCATGCAAGGTTTTGTTTCTAAGAAATAAGATATTAATTAATATGCAAATGAAATGTTAATTTAACACACATGTACCCACATGACAAGAATTTTTACCTAATTCATCATCAGAAAGGGGGGCACATAATAAACACACACAAAGGCAGGCACATTCTTTATAGGTACTTTCCTGAAAATTTACAATTTTGAAGTGGGTATCATTTTATATGTGGGTAAATATGGCACATGAGGATATTTGTAAATGACAATTAAATTTATCGTGATGTATGCTGAACTTTTTCCAAATTGAAGTTTCACCAAGAGGCCTGAAAACATGTCATCTCTGTTCAACAAAAACCAAAATTAATTTCTTCTTTGTGCTGTTAATACTCAATTTAAAAAAATCAAGCTTTTTTTCTGAGTAAATGAATGCTGATAATAAGGGCCTCTACAAACTTTCAACCAATATTTTAACAAAGTAAAGTTGTAATCCCTGTACACACCATGAAGACAAATATGGGAAGCAGAGGTATAGTTCCATTCACTCTTCACCTTGGTACTAGAAAAATGTGAGTGGTCAACATTACACCCCAGCCGAATTACCCCCAAGAAGAAACCTCGGTGCCCATTGAAGAGGAGGCTGGGTGGGCCCCAATACTAGTCTGGACATTTTTGAGAAGAGAAAGAGCCTAACCGTTTTCCCTGCTGCGATTCATACTCTTAACTGTCCAGCCTAGGTGCTACTCTGACTATGCTGTCCTGGCTCCTTGTTATTTTAACAATATCATACATGAAGAAAGTAACTGTTGGCACACCTTTAACAAATGGCAGTTACTATGCGGTGTCATTGTGCGCACGTATAGCACATTTACCACACAACTGCCTCTTGCACACCTATAGTGGATTGTTGCTGCTATAGTGACCATTGTTCCAGGTGGCACCATTGTGGCTGTGGGTCCCATTGTTGCACCGGTACTCCGATCAATGACATCCAAGACTGTTCCACTGTCAGAACGAGGTATTTTATTCCCTAATAATTTACCCATTTTCAATTATGAACTTTCAGGTGTAAATTATTGGGGATATTTATGGTCTCACATTTTCTTACAGAGTTTTAAAATCAGTGTTTTCTTGTGTTTTATGTAACTATAAACAGATGGTATTCACAATCCCTGTTTCAGGAACAAAAAAAATATATATAGTGCACTGTGCCTGTGTATATGCAGGTACATAATCAATTATGATTTCACTGTGATATGTTTGTCCACACAGGGAAAGTATTTGCGATCCTTGCTGCAGCAGACAACGCAGTTCCTCTAGTCTCGGGTGTCCTTTACACTCAGGTGTATAATGCCACCATCACCTCTGCTCCTTCTACCATCTTCTGGGTTACATTCGCCAGCCAGATCTGTGTCTTTATTCTCATCTTGTGAGTACATAACAACATAACACTCCTACTAAAATAAGGGGAGCTGCACTAACTAGTTGATATAGCAACTAAGCTACGGGATGGATGGTACAGGGTTCGAATTCCAGCAGAGGCAAGAGGTTTATCTCTTCTCCAGAACGTTCAGACAGGTTCTGGGGCCCACCCAGCATGATGGAAGCTCCTTCCACAGGGGTAAAGTGGTCAGGGTCTGAGGCTGACCACTCACCTCCATCTAGTGCTGAGGTTCAGAATGACTGGAGCTCTACCTCCACTCAACTTATATGACATACAATGTAGAGAGACCACATTACCTACTTGACTAAAATAATAATAAAAATATTCATCCATATATGGTGTGTGAATGTGAATATTATCAAACTTCTTCACACATGCTGCTCTCAGAATACAAATGTTCAAAAAATGTAAATTGTTGAATTTATTCATTCTGTAACTCTGACTACAACACTGTTAGGCACATTCACATTCCAGCAGCACACCTATTGAAACAGCTCTGTCCGTATGCATGGAATAACTCAAGAACATATTAGTCAATTATGATTACATTTGACAACGGAAAGTAACATGAAACATGTCATTCATGTCCATTCTTATTTAAATGGAGTAATTTTAAAGACCACTATACATGAACCAAATCCCGGTGGCAGCAAGATAATCCGCATCTGACCAAACCAGCCCAGGGTGCCATACAGCCTCCTATACAATGGATGCCAGGTCATTCCTGGGCATAAACTGGCTGGGGCATGGCATTGACCACCCACCCCCAACTGACACAGAGGTTAAAGTAACGGTAGAGCTATACCTCTACTCCCCCTCTGTCTTCATGTCATGTTACAGGGTGAACGTTACCTTTACTATACATGCATATATACATGTTTATGATCTTGACTGTAAGCCACTAAATGTTTATCAGCGTGAAAAAAAGTGTGCACAAGACAAAGCACGCACTTATGTCCAGTAAACTCTGTCACGTCTTACGGATTTTGAGATAATTAAACACAAGTGTACATACATACTTCCCGTGTTTGATTTAATACATAACTATAACAGAAACACATACTCTGACCTTCAAGTGAACTGGCAGCCCTTGAAGGACAGTTTTGGTCTTCTATGACAATGACAATTTTTAACACAAAACCAGTTTCTGCACCCTCAAGAGCAGCCACAGTATTGTGGTCAACTTCACAGGCATGTTTGATTTGACAGATGCACATCACTCTGAACATGTTGCAGTTATATCCACATGTCTCTTGGTGGAAGAAGTCTGGAGGACACAACAGAGGTGAATACTGAATACATTGACCCTGATGAACAACCCTAGTTTCTACACATCACCAGACACAACGTGTAACCCAAGTATTGCAGACAGTATAGAGGAACTGGTTTGAGTATTTCGTTTGCACTGTGCATTAGTCATTTCCAAATGTAAGAAATGATTGCTAGCTCACATCGTACTTACTCATATATAATTACTGTATAGTAAACCATGATATTTCACTTCACATTAACCTTTAAATGACCTGAACGCATGTTGAAAACACCCCTAGAATTTCATGACATGTACAGATTCATTTTATACATTCAGCCAATAAGGAAATTTATTTTTAAGACATGCTGCATATTCAATGTTATATTTTTCACAAAATTTCATATATTTCATAATCTTATCTTTTTGTCTTCAAATGGTATGTTTTTCCTAAACCATAAGCTAAAATCTAAATACCAACCCAGTCAATGAATCACACGCACGATCAACAGCTGTGCAACATTTCATTCCAGCAAAAGTACACAAATTCATGTTATAGGGAACAGCAGATAAAGTGTACTTGCTCTGACTTACAAAGTTTTGGTGCATTAAATTTCTGATATATTTTGTTGTCCACTAGAATGATTTATACTAGACTGCCACACTGTTCATTGCAGTGTTTTAGCCTAATATTCTTCCCCAGAGAGGAAATAAGTATACTTTTCAGACAGCCATGATGTTTATTTGTTCTATGTCAACTGTTCAACCAGTGGAGCAACATTCGTGAAACTTGGTATGAACGTTATGGTGGTATAGGACAACTCAACTCAGTGCCATAGTTCTTAATCTCTACAATTGGTAATAAAAACACAAAGCTTATGAGGCAAGGTCAACACTTACTTTTAGCTCCTGATTTGAGCTATGGTAAATGTACCTTGGAAAAATACGCCACTTTTGGGAATGTAATATTATATGTTATAAATATCAACATGGCAGTCATGCAAACTTATCAGGTGGTGGCAGTGGTGGTGATTATGACAATAATGATGATGATGATAAGAACAACAGCTCAATAGAACTGTAAATCTATATAAAAAAGAAGCCAGCTTTGAATTCTGTTTAGTATCCACTGTTAAGATACCGTTAGATGTTAGTTGTGGGCCACAGTGTATTTGTGTGCCGATAGTAAACAAAAAGATCTTGCATATCAAGCTCAGAGGAAAGTAAGTGTGTAACATTTGAGCACATTTGCTCTCTTAAATGTTTCTATCTGTGCTGTATTCTATTTTACACTCCTATCAAAGGTGTGCATGTGAAATTTTGATATATATATATATAAGTGCAGATATATGAACAAAAAATGAGTGATTGGTACAAAAAACAACTCTGCCATGTAACTTTTCTAAAAGAAATGAAAAAAAAATCAAATATGTCATAGAAGAGGATACGGTATTCACTACAAAAGATATGTATGTAACATCATAATGATCTACAATAAATGGAAAAATAAAACCCAAAATCATCGTCAACACCTCAAAAATTAAACTCTGATGGATTAGGGGGTACCATGGATCAGATTACACACACACACACACCACAAAACCCACACTGGAGCAAATGACAACACAGTAGGAATGTGACATCACTCCCCACCCCAAGCTTCCATGGATTAACTTTCCTTAGCTACCTCTAATATGCACTGGTAACAAACCTCAAGTATGTGTTACCAAGTGACAGCATAATTTTGTCACCTCATGTTGTGAACAAACTGAATGAAGCATAAATTCAGGAAAAATTTGTAAGATTGTCATATAAGAAACACATTATAACGCTAAAAAATTGTTGAATCATGTACTTTTAAGGAGGAAATCGTTTGAAGGATAGGCTGTCGTATCTTGCCAGCATGCTGCAGCATTGTTTTCATGCTGTCAAATGACTTTCTGCCGCACATGTGTATAATTTAAGTCAGCCTTATACTTTCACACTGTACGATTTGTTCAGGCAAAAAACATAAACTGGTTGTAGTCTGTTCATAAAGCAATTTCTACAGATTACCGAAATGGCAGACAGAATTTACAAAATTGACTGCCAACTGAAACCAATGCAATGGCATGTTTACAAAAAAAAAAAAAAATGTATATATACACATAGAGGGTTTCTGTTATGATTTCCCCAGGTAGAGTAACTTGATACATAGATGGCCTGCATATGCTGGCACAGCCCATAACAGCTGCCCTGCTCTGGGAAATGATAAAACACACTTCAGTTAAGGAACTGAGGAAAGCAGCTGACTGGTCTTTGTAGACATGTAAAGATGTCAGTCCCATATAGTAACAACACCTTGGGAAAGATGCCACAGAATTACGCAGGTGCAGTGATAGTTGAATAACACATAGCCATTTAATTCAAAGCTTATACTTTTGTGTCTGAGATTTATATTTAGTAATCAGCACTTCTGTAATAAAGAAAAATACATCAATACTTGCTAGGTTTCATACATGGCACATGACAAAAACAACTGTAATGTAGGTTCATATGGCAATCTAAATTGAGACATAAATATAGTTGGAAAACCTCATGGCAACAAACCATGTGGTAAGCAAGATGTAAATGAGAGGATAATATTACAACAAGACTCAGGGAAACAGAATGTGCAAATGTGTACAGGAGCCACACTTCTGGAAACAGGGTCCAGTGGTGAAACTTTGTGATGGCAGTGACACCTTGTTACATAACTACAGGAAAGTTTGTGAACACCTGTAGAAACATAAACTGTTCATGGAATGTCACATAATAAGGCGATGTATGTACGAATGTACATTACGATGTGTTCGTACAACAGTTGTTGCTGTGGAAAACCGATTAATTATTCAATATTCTAAGAGTGTGTCTGCAGCCTTAGTTATCCAGCACACAATGCACATGTGCATCATCTGTAGCCTGTTTGGCTCACCAATATTTTCCCACATTTCATAAATGGCACAATTAAAAAAAAAAAGTTACAGACCACAAAACATGTGTTTCAATTTTCTCTACAACTTTTGTGTGAAACATTTAACACACTATAAGAACTGAGTGAGATATGATCAAAAGAGTATGTCAGTCTTCATGTAAAGTACCCGTTACTCTTGTTGGATTTTAGTGAAAATTGAATTTTCTTGTCAAATACTAAAAAATTATAAAATATCAAATTTCATGAAAATCTGTTCAGTGGGAGCCAAGTTGTTGCATGCAGATGGACAGACAGATGAAGAGAGAATAATAGAGCTAGCAGTCGCTTTCTGAAATTTTGCAAACGTGCCTAAAGTTGTCCTCTTACATGTCATGAAGGCATGCAAGGGTAGTAGGAGTATAGATCGACCTGTTCTTAAACACGGCACTCAGATGGAAGTCAGTGGTCAGTCACATGCCCTGGCTTTTTTACTCCCAGTACCCACCGAACAGAAGGGTTCAGAGCCAGTTGTGACATTTTGAAGAACGGGAAAATTCTCTTACCCTGCCCAGACTGCAACCCTCAATAATCCGGCTCACAGTCTAGTCAGTAGACTGATAACGCTATCCCTGGGGTGTTGTTTAATTATGAATTATTTATTAAGATCCAAACAGTATTAACTAACACTGTCCCTTTAAAAGTTGAACATCCTGTTGTGCTTCAACCAAAAATTATGCAATGACTGTCAACACTACTATGTATGTATGTATTTTATTAGTGCAACATGTTTCACCCCAAAAGTAGGTCATCATCAGGCACAACAAACTGTAAAAGTTCACCCTAGAACAGGCCAGGAAGGCCCATAGGGGGAGTAGATATATACCTCTACTCTTTCTTTAACCTCAGCTCTGGATGGGGGTGGGTGGTCAATGCCACACCCTGGCTGCTTTATGCCTGGGAAAGACCCAGTACCCATTGTATAGGAGGCTGGATGAGCCCCAGGGTCAGTCTAGACACTACAAACTCTATAAATTATAAAAGGGAATACATAAATTGCCTTACCAGAACTGAGATGATGTTTTTATCATGATGCATTATGGGTGTGGTGTTTATAAGAACAGTAGTTAAAATATTTAAAATAAGTAATATAGACATGGTGTCAATGATAATAAAGTTGGAGGATTCCCTGTTAGTAAATGTTCTGGACCCAACATGAGTACAGAAACATCTCCTTCTGCCAGGAATGACCTCTTTGAAATCCCCACACAATCAGGGAATAACATATTTAATCGCCCACTTTACTATCATCAACATCATATCTATATTACGGATTTTAACTATTTTAAATGCTGTTTTTATAAAAACCATACCTGTAAGGCTACATTATATAAACATTGTACAGTTGGTGATACAGAAATTTTATGTATTCCCTTTTATATTTTATACAATTTTTAGTGCCTGATGATGGCATACTGTTAGGTCAAGACATGTTCCACTAATTACATACACACTTAGTTGTGATGAATGTCACTGCATAATTATTAACAATGTCTCTATGACACAGTCAGTGGTTTTGTCTACACAACCCCATCAAGTCTTCAAGATACAAAGCTTGACTGCATCAGCATTCTGTCTTGTCATCAACAGAATGGCAGTGTCAGCTCGCTATGAGTGTGCTATATCTGACTGGTACACACCCAAAAAAGATCTAAAGATAAGATGACAAGGCAACATTTGGAACTTTAACCACCATTTAACGCTGGCTGCACAGTGTGGCAGGGAACCATTCAGAAGGGTTAACTATGCCCAGTATATTCTCACATATCCTTTAATGTCTTTTGGCCACTGAATATTGTACTAACAAAGTTCTGTTACAGTTACAATTGCCCATATATTAAAATATTTTCAGCTACAGAAATGTGCCTTGTAACTCACAGAATTTGGCAATCTCATGAAAGAACTGTACATATTATTGTACATGGTGAAGTATTTCATAAAAATATCAAGTTTGTACTGCTGATGCTGGAAACCTTTGCACATTTTCCTATGCATCATCTGTCAGGAATAGGTGTGTTGCAGTTACCATGATAGAGTTTCACAGCTCCATTACAGTTAGCAAATGCATCAAACACATCTCGATAACCATGGTCCCTCCACCAAGTACACAACTGACGATTCCATACACAAGGTAGGAGATGAACGAGATGGGGATGCTCCATGGCTAATAAGGTGTAGAAGTCCTGATCACCCAGATGGCCCTAGCAGAGAGAAGAAAATGTTTCATTTCTTATCAATAAATTGATGCAATATTTTATATTATATTCTCCCACTAGAAATAAAAACTGAGAAGTTAGATAAGATATGTATAAATTGTGAAAGCCATTGACCTCAATGCTGATGATGGAAATTGGGTGTTAAGCCTTAAAACCCAAAGTAAAAAATATGTTGCATTTTGCCTACATAATGTATTTATGTGTGTGATTTCCCTGTACAGCATTAACTGGCCTATCTTTGTAAGAGAATTGTTATGCTTTTTTGTAATAAAAAGAATAAATTTCAGAATATTATTTACATAAACATGAGGATTCAGATAATTCAAGTACAATGTAAATAATACCTTAAAACTGTATTTGTTTGTAAGAGAGGTAACAGCATTCGCTTCCAGTAAACGATTGTACAATGAATTCTTGCGCATACGATCCAAACGAAACAGGATAACACCACTATTCAGACCTGGGAAACCCTGATCATCATGCGATGACTGTGGTTCACCAAACCTAAAATTAGAAAATCTGTATGACAGATCTAAGGCATAAAAACACAAAGTTTCATATACATTAAATAATGAAATTAGATAAATATTCATTCATTTACAATGGCCTGTCTACCACAAACTGCAACTGGAACTCCCTTAAAATAAATTATTTCACTCATTCAGGCACACCAGTTATTATAAGCCCCTCCTGCTAAAGCATAGAGAGTATTTCATGTATTGCGTATGACTCTCACAATAAACAACAATTATTTTAGCAGCATTATCTGACTGGTCTGATTACTGACCACACTGTACATTGCTAAACTTTAGTTTAAAAAAAAAAAACAGTGAATGATTCAAATATCATGCCATCACCAGACAAAATGGTTTTATGTCCACTGAAAAGAAATGTGGTGTCCATTTTGAGGACCTTCCTTACTTCCCTTTTAGTAACCCACCTTGTGTCCTTATGGTGTGATCGGTACAGGTACAGAACATGACGATACACAGGTGTGAGTTCAGGCGCTAAACCAAATAAGGTACTTGGCCCAAACCTAAAATAATGACACAGAAATATGAATGTTTCAGGTTCTCCAATATCACAAGATTTCCTTATATGGGAAAGCTGTGTTCCCTGCAGTTAAAACATGGCATTTTTGTACAATATTTTTGTCCACCACAAAACCCATATTTAAAAATTTCTCCATTCTTGTGTATATTCTTTTACATGGCACTGCTAATGTAAGATGCTTTTTCATGCTGTGTGTATTGCTGATGAACACTTTTTGCTAATCTGAAAACATGTCACAAGCACGATGAGACGAAAACTAACAAGAGACAACTAAACACTTGTTCAATCTACTCAGTGTGTTGAGATGGGAGAGGTAATGAATTTAAACAATACACAATAAAAATGTCTATTATGTGTTCCTGCTTAATGAACCCAATTAGTCCAGTTTCTCAAAACTGCTTCATTGTAAACATTTTAAGTGGCTTGCAAAAGGTGTGGTATAAAACAACCCACTTTTCTCTTTACATATTTTTTATTCCTCTCATCTTACACCTTCCTTGACTTAACATTATACATTAATTTCAAGTAATCCCCATTCTAAATGGAGGTTTCATTGTATTTGGGTTTCCCACTAACTCAGTATCAGGACAGTTCTTTATTTCACTGGGTCCCATATGGTTTTGTTTGATTTTGTTAGGTTAGACCAGTTATCTTAAACAAATCCACAAAGTTGAGACTTTTCTATGAAGCTAAGAGTTCTTCAGCCACTCAAAAAATTCCCCACATTTTATGGAACCTGCAAGTTCATTACTGTTTTCTGCTTATACAATAAACCAACAAATGCACATTTATAACTTTGTTCAATCACATTTTATTTCTCATCACCAACATGCTTCAGTCACTACTGTGACCATCATCATGGTGTTATTACCAACTTTTCTTTTGAATTCTTGTATACATAAACTAATTTATCCTTCTTGGTGTTAATGAACTTTGAGTGTTCCATGTCCATGCATGGAGAATGTTGTATACTTACATGACTTGTACTTCATCACCCAGGTGATGGATCAGGGTGATGATGGTCAAAGAGTGACCAAAACAGGTTGGTGAAGAATAATAATATGTGATTGAACATATAAATGGGCTTTTGTCGGTTTATCGTATAAGCATACAACATTCTTTAAAGCACTGACATGGAACACGTAAAGTTCATTACCATGTTTACAACAGTCTGCCACTTGTCCCTGCTGTGAGGCAGATGAATGTAGACCAGTTATCCTAGCTCATGGACACCAACATCACAACTTGCATTTACATCCACTGGGGTACTGTGCAAACAATTACCTGTCAAACTCCTGAAAGAGCTCTTCAATATTTGCTTGAAGTTTGATATCAGCATCAAACATTACAGCACGCTGCTGACCTAATGCAATCCTGTGGAGACCAAGAGACAGGAAGAACAGAGCATCGCTGTAGTATGTCCCAGGCTGTGAGCTGAAGTGAGGTTGCATTGCTGACACAATGTCCTGCAGCTCTTCTGCCAGATACTCCACATTGTAATACAGCACCTGTATTCACATATCACATGGTAAGGCCACAATCTGTGTTTCTAAACAAGACTCTGTCATCATATAACAAATGCCACACTGTTCCCAAATCCTAAAACATAAATCAGTTCCTCATTCCTGAACCGCCCAGGCACTGGATCAGAAATGAAGCCTCTAAGTTGAAGTGTAATGGCTTGTCTCTGCTAATTGCACATTTCAAGGAGTGGTAACAAGAGTATGTGGCATTTGCATACCATGTGGGGGGGGGGGTGTTCAAACCTCCCCCCAAAATTCCGAAGGCCCTCCAAAATTGTGCCAAACTCAACCTGATTGTGAAAACTGTTAAAAATTGCTGAATTTAGGAAGCCAACACTCCACGATGTTCAGAAAAAAGGCAGTAAAATTTTAAAACTACCTAGGTTTGCAATTGTTTTACATTAGCAATGACAAACAAATTGGTTGTTATCATAAATAGTCTTAAAGTACCAAAAATTAAGAAACTTTTACTATATGAAATGAAATTTCTTGTACCAAATTACAGCTGTCTCCAGAACCCTTGACTAGGGTGTAGAGGGCTACCGTCCCCATATCCCCATTCTCTGTACTCTGTCCTCAACTGAATTTGTTGAACCCCTCCCCCCCACCCCCAAACAAAATTCCTGGGTATGCCACTGGTATGGAGCAGTAAAGGAATGACAACTGGGCTCCCTGAAGAGACTAGGAGATAAATCTTCTCTACAGCCAGCCACAGAATGGCCATCCAAAAATCTAACATTTACATAGAGAAAAAGAAGTCCATGAAGGCATTATTTCAATCAAGGTCAAATATCAAAATAAAGCTAAGCTGTCATTAGGTCAAGATGAGTGATTAATCAGTTTCATGCTCCAGTCACATCCTATGTGGAAAATGATTTCCCAGTAGCCACTGGAACAAGAGCATGACAAGGTCCCAAAATAAGTTTGAGCATGAAATGGCAAAGAGGAAAATCCTGATCCTGTCAGAAACCAAACCCCATGTCACAGCCAGTCACTTTAGTATCATAATATTACGTGCAAGGTGGAACTCACTCAGGCCTACAGCTTCAAATGGTCCCACAGTAGCAGCCCCTGATGGATTAAGTACAAGGTAATGTCTGGCAAGAGAAAACCAAAGTCCTGTGGAGAATATTCTGCCCCACTGTCACAACGTTTATTGTAAATGCCATATGCACTCTCCCAAAATTTAACCCAGCCTTCAATGGAGGAAAACCAGCAGGTGACTCTCTCAACCAGCTATGGCAATGTCAGTCACTTTACTAATGAGCTACCCCCACTCTGACAAAAGTCAAATACCATCTTTTAACAGGTTCCATTTTCCATGCATTGATCAGATCCATAATATATAAATAACCAACAAATTCATTTCGATGTATGTTATGTATTGCATTCACAACGTTTTCACCACCATGTTGCAGCCACTACTACAACTAACCACATCTGTACCTTTGCATTCTTGTAATAATAACATCACCCTGAAGATGGCTATAATAGCAGCTGAAACATGTTGGTGAAAACACTGTGAATAAAATACACCAAAAAAATTGAAATGCGTATGTTGGTTATTTATATATTATGGATCAAATACCATCATTCAAATTGTCTGCCCCTCACTTCAATCCCCATCAAGTGCAATCCATCTCATGCTCCAAAATCTACCAACAGTGATATATTCTGCCTTTGTCTGCTATTACATACATACATACATATATATATATATATATATATATATATATATTACATACATACATATACAAAAAAAAACACACTCTCTCCTTTTTTTTAGCACTCATATTCTCTCACAAAAAGTGTTTTACACAGATATATATAAACTCCCAT
>Ga0136643_10011544_pt1 | contig 13109 bp, 6 predicted proteins | sample TergutLab28metaG_FD_96883 | JGI IMG/M metagenome (GOLD analysis project Ga0136643, IMG submission 96883) | Labiotermes labralis P1 segment gut microbial communities from Petit-Saut dam, French Guiana - Lab288 P1 (version 3) (version 3) | ecosystem: Host-associated > Arthropoda: Insects >...
ATACATGAAGAACCCCTTCATTCACAGAAGATTGGTGTTTGCTGTGGGATGTCCCGGCGGCGCATAATTGGTCCCATCTTCTTCGATGCAACCATCACAACAGCTGCATATATGGAAATCTTCCAACACCGTTGTAAATCAACTGGACGATGAGGAACTCTCAATTGGATATTTCCAGCAGGACGGAGCGACATCCGACACCTCACACGCCAACAGGGCAGAAATTCGGTCCTTTTTCGGCGACCGCGTCATTTCGAAGGAATTTCGGCCACGGCGCTCGCCCATTCTGACGCCGCCTGATTATTTCTTATGGCGATATCTGAAAGGGAGAGTTTACCGAAACAAACCACGAACCATAGACGCCTTGAAAGCAAACATCACCGAAGAAATTCAGGCAGTGACAGCGGAAGTACTGGCAAGGACTTCCCAAAATATGGCGCGTCGGTTTCAATCCCGTCTGGACGCAAACGGTGGCCACTTCCAGCACATGTTATGATGTCGTTACATTTCTTACACAATGCGGTAATTCCGCTTCAAATTTCGTTGCAATATCCTCATTAGTGGTAAAATTATTAAAGAAATGTTGGGTTCGGTAGCGAGTGGGACACACTGTATATGTTATGCATCTAATTTATGCATGCAATGTTGAACATATCAAAGTGTTTTTTTATATTTATTTCGCGGGAAATCTCGAAGGCCGCACTGAAGAAAATGGTTATTTTTCCACGGCTGAAGAAAATGTAATGTCCTGCAGCAGGTTTAGACACAGTCCGGACTCATAAACAAAGGTTATGCAGTCCACGTTGTGCCTGATGGCATGTGCCAGAAAGGAGGGTAAACTCACACACACACACACATCCAATTGCTAAAATTTGTGGCACAATGACCTTCATCTCTACGCGTCATTTACACCTGTGTGAGCAGTCATTAAGCTATGTGGAAATTTTGTCTGTTAAAATTTCGAATTTATAATACATTTTTGAGTATTTGACAACAGGAAAGGAAGTGTTTCGGATTAAGAAGCGCGTTCTGTCTGTAACGAGAAAATTCCTGATTCACAGAGGGTACATAAATCTCATAATACTCTTTGCAGAATTACAATACTGTACTTGCTACAAATTGAACGTGTGGTTCTGATGTTGGAAATCATTTTTACAAATAAAGACGCTCAAGTTATATGGTCTAAAATGATGTTTGTGTGTGTGCAGTTGCAATCAATTAGAGGCTTGGGAAACCGCATGGTAAGGAATGGAGTTTTCTTCAGGAGCTAATAGTCGCTAAACTGGTAAATAAATTCTCTGCTTATTGTGCAAAACGAAGTTTGTTGCCGTTTTTATAAGAGCCTGCCATTGGCGGGTTTTCAGTCCACACTGTCACATTTAGTTTATCTAAGATCCACCTTAATATGGTCCCTCTCTCTATGCAATTCTATGTGAGAAATCAATTTATTTTAGCGTTTTACAGCCAAATTTTTGTATGATCCTGTCGCGTACTCTAAGTGGTATGTGCTCTGCGACCTCATTTATCTCTATTTGCCTTTTATTTTTTTTTTCGTAGTGCAACAGTCTCTAGTGAGCCAGGACCTCCTCATTATCGAGGCTTCAGGTTACACTCAGGCACACCTACTTGGTAAGACTCTTCTGGTCGAGTGATCAACCCGACACACAGACCCCTTCCTGACGACACATAACACTAACGAGAGTCAGACCTCACCTGGATTCAAACCAGCAATCCCAGCAAGCAAGCGGGCCATGGATCGGGCTCTGTATTTGCTTACTGTAATAACATTCAGCGAGAGTACAAGTTATGCAGCTTCTCGTTTCTTAATGTTCTCTTATCAATACCTGTACCTTAGAACGACGTGGTCTCATCACCACCCTGTTTGCAGCCCTGTCAATGTTTGCCTGTTTCATTAAGGTGAGAATTTAAATTTCGCGCTACTTGCAAACAACAGGTACAGTTGTAGTTCTCCCTGTTTTACTCTTGACCTATTTACGCGCTTCCACAAAGCAGGTGCGAAAATTGGTTCTTAGCTTCGTCGTATCCCTCCATATTCCGTTGGCATTAAACGCGGCGATTGACACCCGTCGGAGTTTTGCGGAATTTCGTTCTTGGGATTTGTACTAAAATTTGTCTACAAATTCTGACTTCGGTTAAGATTCGACAAAAATAACGGAGGTTGTTGGTATGGAGCCCTGCGTTTGTTCTGATCTCTCGCCTCAGGTCGACTCTTCTATATGCAGTTTGCGCTGAGCCCGAATAAAGGGTTCTTATAACTGAAACACAATTTTAAACAGAGGCCGAAGAAATAGTTAAACATAGAACATTGAACATGATAAGCACTGAATATTGACTATCAGCATTTAAGAACTATCGATAGTGAGTCTCCCAACTTGCGATATTTCGACGATGATTGATTGTAAATCTGACGTCAAGATACGAAGAAATCTTACAGCCAGTGTTAAAGTAATTACTTGTCTTTTGAAAAGTGACATCTAAGGAGACAAACAGCGCGACCGGACTGGAAGGGTTATTCTCAGTGGTTATATCCTAACGCGTTAGATAAGAGACGAGAAAAATATGCTGTTGGAACGGAGTGCTAGGGAATATTCCCCGAATTATGGTGGCTATTAATTTATGAATTAGTACGTTTCTATATGTTAGTATATTTCGCCAAATTTTCGCAGAGTTTGTTAGCTATCTTTCGTCTTGGTGATAGGAATTTTGTACACTTCCTGGGCTTATTTACTTATTGGAGTTTAATGGAGCTTCTGTAATTTTCTGGCACTTACGTGTTCTTCCCGCGAAATTTAAGCACACAAATTCCATCAATCCGGTGGATTTTTTTGCTTTGAATCTTAACAGTCTATTTTAAAGCAAAAGTTACAAAGAAATGACGACAATGCATATGATCATACTGCTGAAATTTTTGGACACTTCGTAAGATTGTTTTAAAACCGTCTATACCACCGGGTGTAGACACCTATGAGACTGTCGTTATATGTCACAATATGTTACACACTGCCTCAAGATTAAAAATTCTGCAGCATTTATTTGTAAATACTATATATTTGGTGTGACATATTTTTTTCATTTTGGTTACTTTTGTAAGACCAATGGTTCAAATGATATTCTTGCTTAAAAATTAAAATATCTGTATCTGCGCTGTGATTTGAATACTTATGTGAAGAGACAACGGTGTTAAATGACCTCAAATCAATAAACATAACTGAGGATAATTTACCTTTATCTCTGATACGTATTAACGTGTTGGTAGTAACTGCAGCCTGCCGCGTAGCTAACAATTACGTGTGCCAACTAGGGAGGGCCCTTGAGGGTTCTAGAACATTAATCACAACACCAGTTAAATCTGCCGTAGGTTGGAATCTTTAGACTTGAGTAGTTGTTGATGTGAGGCCGCTGTCAGTGACCACCCGGATAGAGAAAACTTAACAGAGTGACAAAAGAAAGGTGCCCACGGCTGACAGACACACCGAGTCCCATTTAAGACGAATATTTCTGCTTGGAAATTACCGCCTCTGGGAAGAAGCACCCAACTTGCCGCCTATATTGAACACCAATCGAACGTGCAACACGGAAGCTTTCGAGTATTCGTAAATTATTGGTTTAAGAGGCATTTGAATTTATATTTTTCTATCAACAAGCTAACGTAATGTTATAACAACGAATATGTAACGTCTCCTATACCTCGTTCTTTGGCTGAGTGCTGATTCTAGTTATTACTTCTGGGTCTAAAATTAATTCCAAGATGCTTGAATAACACATTGTAGTCATTTGAATACTAGTCGACGGTTCCTTTCAAATTAAACCCAAGTTGCAGTTGTGTTGCGTACATAAAATATTACACAGCTAGAAATGTAACCAGCAATGATATAATGATGTTGTTCGTATTGGGGTCATACACGAAATGATAATTTTGCCTGCTCTTTTGCATTAGTAGCCTATTACTCTGTGGGAAAGACATAAATTATAGTATTTGAAAACAAGACATACAAGGTAATGCCTGGACCTCTGGAGGATGAATTTACAAACGTATTATTATTAGACGTAATTAATAAATGATTTAAAAGGCCTGAATATGACTAATTACTTCAGACGTATTAAAGACGGTGGTCATAAAACACGCGGAATAAAGTGAAAGTGTGCAGGAACAAATTTAATTGGAGGGTTTTTGTACATGGTTGATGACTGCATACTTATTCGTGTCCTAAATAAGGCATCAGAAACTATACCGAATATCTGCAGTTTGTTTCATGGAACGCCTGATTCCATCATATTTTAAACCGTGTTTGTTTTCGTGTAGAATCCACGGTGTTCTAAGATATGTTGAAATTCAGTTCCACAGTGTCTGTCTGCGAGCCCTGTTGATTTCATGGCGTTCGTTTATTATACGTTAAGACTAGTGATTCCCATGATGGTGACCTAGAAATTTGCTTTTGAAAGTGACCTCATGTAGTCTGGTACAGCCATAACAACATTCATCACGTAACGTAATGGCGGATGCGTCATGTTCCTATGAAATGACGGTAAACGTTTAGAAGACTGCAAGACTTCACTTCCCCGAAGACAGTCGTCCTCAAAATATAGGCCATAAACGTGCCATGATGTAATCAAATGTCATCCATTTAGTCCTTACAGAGTAAACACATCACATCAACTGATGTTACTGACACTCACTGATACGGGCACAGATATTGACACTCACAGGCACTGACACTGACCGATACTGACACCGACGCTGAAAATCATTATTAACAGACACTGATGTGGACATCGACATTGAGATTGACACTTTCTGATGTTGACATTGGCACTAACTGATACTGATCCACTCAATGATACTATTTCCTCTTTGCCGTTTTGAAAATTTGAAAAATGTGTATATCTTAAAACTTTTTAAATTCAGCGTATGAAAACGATTCTTTTTGCCGTAATTTTATGAGGTTCTACATATTAGTACTCTTATAGGAAATCATTTGTCATAATATTTGCAGCAAGAGTAATATAAATATTTGTGTTTTTTACACATAGTAGGACCATGGATGCCTACGTTTGTAGTGTTGTTTATGGTTATCTACACAGTGTACTTCTTCGTGCTATTTACTTCTTATTGTTAATTTTGCGGAATTATTAATAGTTGTATTATCTGGAGATGACTGCACTTGTATCCTGAATTTCAGTACACTGGGCGAGGTACGTCGACATTAAAGTAATTTTGTTAGAGTTAAATGTTGATGACTTGTTGTCAAGTTCGAATTTATCATTACGCGAAGTGCTGTCTGTCATTGTGGCTGCCAGCCACTCAACTGTAACACCACAGTCTGTCAGCTGTCTCAGTAAGAACTCGCACCGCCTCCTCCCTTTCCCCAGGTTGCTGATGACGTCTCCCTCAGCAGCAACTAAGGGAGCGCCTTGCGGAGATGAGCGGGTTTGCAATTGACACAGTTGATTGTGTCTGAAATAAACGGATATTAACAACACTGACAGCCGCGAAAATTTTCAGTTTTTTCCTTTTAAGCGGATAGATTTACAAGGGAACATTTATTATGACATCAGCGATGTGTATTGATTGCTCGTGTCTTGTTTTTGTTTTCAACTGCCTTGCAAAGTTATGTTAATGAAAACTTAATTGGGTTCAGTTTTCAGACACGTTAATTTTACTCTCTTATTCCCATTCAATTAACATACAGTGCCTTTTCACTCGACTTTATTTGTTCCTTTCTTTTTTCAGTTTCCTGACTCTAAGGGTATAAAATAATTGTCCTGTTCTGGAGAGGTATTTTACCTTCTAATTGTATGCTATTCATACCGTACATTGTCTCGGTACAATATGTTAACCAACAAAATACACCAATTTAAATACAACAAAACACAAATCATAAACACAATTCATGTTATGTGCCAACTCCCACATGCTTAGGCACCAAGTTGCGATCCTCCGGGAGTTTAACAACAAAACAAGGCCGTAAGTCCAGCACGTAATTTACGTGCTGGACGCCCCCACTTTCATAATTAAAATTAAAAATTTCAAGTATCTTAAATGTTCAAATTCTAAATTACACATGATAACAAGCATCATACAAGTCCATATTGCTGTAACAACAATAACTTAGTGTAGTGAGTCCCTTCTGTTACAGGTTCGTTGTTGGTTATATTATCTGGGCTGTGTTTACAAACTTCTTATACAATACCTGATCCAGAGGGATCTCGTCCTATAAAATTATCAATATTCGATCACTGATTGAATATTTATTATTGAACACTGTGTCTTCTGTGTTGTACAAACAGCTTCGCTATATAAACTGTACATTACAGTTAGTCTTCTAATGGTTAATGAAATAAAGCGTGAGGCACTGAACTTCATTAAACTGAAAGCGGAAATAAACATTCTGATTAATACAGAGGAGGATTTTTTTTTGGGGGGGGGGGTTCCTTCCTAGTTCTACAAATTTAGATGTAACGACGTAACCTGAATATTTACCACTCAAATTTTTAAAATTTCCTGAATAACTCTTTGAAAGAAATAAAAAGAATATACACGACTGATGCTTTGACGATAACCAAGTTTTTGTACATCCGGTCTTAAGTCTCTATTCTATTTACATTAGCTGCGAGCGCACTCTGTATCAATTATTTAATTACAAACGTCCTTTCAGAAACTAAGTCCCACAGGCTTTGTATCTTATCTTCATAAATGATACGTCTTATGCTGAGGTTCATACAAGGGGGAATATTTTCAAAGCCAGCGTTTTTCTCCCGCCTTTTCTTGTTCAAAAGGATGAGTTACGCGGGTTACAGTTTCTTTTGTCTGCTAATAATAAGATCGGTAACCAGCCAACAACCACTTGAGACAAGTACTGTAGCTATGTATTCTTTTCACGTCATCTGCAACATCAACCTACTTTTATATAATAAAAAATGATGTCGACCCTACAAAAAGCATTCCCTAAGTGAAAAAGAAATTTCTACACCGGTCTTTCTTACTGTGTAATACAAAAATGACGTACGTGACGGGATGCTTGCACTGACAGTAAAGTTTCAAATTACATTTCATAGTAAACTTGCTGTGTTCGAAGTTCATTTTATTAAATATTTTTCTGTGTTAAGGAAAAATCCGATAATGTGATATTTTACATATATCTCGTTCTGCGGCACGAATCTGGCCCAATTTTCTGTAAGGTTTAATAGCAGCCAGTAGGGGCTGCAGCTGAATGTTCACATTGAAGCAGATTAAATATTACATTGCATAGCCTTAATTTAGAATATTGGGGCCGTCGAAATCAAGTCCCTTTCTCTTGCAGCTGATTTTAATCTAATGCTGCTTATCCGGGTTTGTTAGAAATAACGTATGTGTGCCTGTTTAATTCGAAGAATTCCGATGGACCAAATCAGTGAGTTCAGGTGACGGTGCATCGTGATAAATTCTTATAACAAACCAACTAGATGCACTAATTTCTCAAATTTATTTTCGGAATAAAACTCTACATGTTTCGGACAGTTCCTCTGTCCATCATCAGGAGTTTTTCACTGTACACACAGTAATGGTATATGTCATACAGGTTTGTTGTGTGTACAGTGAAAAACTTCCAGAAATAAATTAGAGAAATTAGTGCACATGGTTTGTTTTATTATAAGAAGCGTCTGTCAATCAACTATCAATTAGCCGCTTTAAGAACGCAAACTAAAAACTCCTGTGCGTTGTATAATAATGAGATAAAATATTAGTTTTAACATGGGCATATTCTACCAATTTGTATTTTATAACGAAGCCTCTTAATAAATAAATAAATACGACCTGCATAAATATATTTGCCTATAACAAGCAGTTTTCCTTGCAACGCCGACATCTTCTGTGATAAGAGTACTGCTATATTGTACATGCATATTCCATATGCTTTGAGTAAATCCACACTTTATAAATTCCTGATCCATATATAGCTGCCTGTGTAACCTGCCATGAAGACATAGAAAGGCAGTAGAGTTAGGGGTCTATTCGTTCTTTAGCCTCGGCGCTAGATGAGGGTGGGTAATTAACGCCACGCCCCTGTCGCTTTTCTCCCTCTATTGCATAATAGGCTGGATGGGCTACAGGGTTGGTGTGGACGGGTGCGGAAATATTCGCCCCCCCCCCCAAAAAGGATTTCGATCCCCGGACCGTCCAGCCGGTAGCGACTTACCATAACAACTGCGCTATCCCGGCCCACAATTCCCGCTACATATGTACAGTTTTATTGCCTTTGTAACTTCTGCCTTCTTATCTTCTTCCTACCGTCCTTCCGGCAGCAGTGGAGTAAATCGACAGCACTGTGAACTTATCTCATTACAGTCTTAATTAATTCTCCTGAAACTTTCCTTTGTTAAAAAATTCTAAGAATCACATTCGAAAGAATCGTAAAAAGGTATGAATACATAGCTGCTCTCTAGTAGAACGCTTTCCATTAAGCCTCATTTTTTTCTTCACCTGTTGCAGCTAAACATTTTCCTTTTACGAGAGGTTTTATTACTTTCGCTTTCACACTTTTTTGCGGAACAGATTTTTTTCCATAATAGATTTTTCCGTTTAATACAGATTTGTCCTACAGCTGTTGTGATTTTAAGTTAAATAAATGTACTACGTGTCACTTTTATTATACAGAGGATCACAGCATATTACAACAGCTTCAATGAAGTTTCTTGTAGTTGTGCTTTGAAATTCCAGTGGAGCGAATAATTACAGTAATTAAAACGTATGTAATGGAACAGCATGCAATTCAATTACCACAAGGAATGGCGGAAGAAAATAAGTTAACAAAAAATATGTATTCGAATTACTTTGTTATGGAAGTACGGAATGATTACATGCCACAAGCAAACATTACCACAAATACGGGAGCTTAGATAATGCAGGCAATTTGTTCTTTGTGTCACAGTCGTGTCATGTCGGGTCTGACTGAGGATCTGCCACGCAGAACCTGGCTTGGTTGGACTCCATCAAACTCTACTGAGCTCCGTGTGTTTATTTTCATCTCCAAAGCTTCGTGTTCATATTATTTTACGACCATTCAAATTTTTTTTTAGTATTAAATATAATGTTGGTTTTTTAAAGTAGAGTTAAGTTGTTCCTTTTCGAGCCGTGAAGGCAAACGGGGCGTGAAGACAGAGCTCCACTCATTCTTAACCTTGTCACTAGATGAGTTTGATTGGTCAGCCCCACGTCTTGGCCGCTTTGTCTCCGATGAACCAGACCCCAGTACCTAATGAATAGGAGGCTGTCTGGACATCAGGTTTGGTCTAGACATTTTGGAGATGGCAGAAATCTTTGTCCTCTGCCGCGAATTGAACCACGATTTCTAGGTTGCACAGTACTGTTCCTAGACTTTGTACCGACTGCACTAATACTGCTGCTATGCAGGCAGGTGAACAGTAGATAATATAAAGTGTGAGTCACTCGTATCAGTGTAAGCATAATAGGAGTATACAGTATACAGTATACAGTATTCAAAGCCATAGACGAGTGTTGCCCACGGAATATCCGGACAGATTTTCTTGTTGGAATTATCTGAAAAGTACTCTATGGTATCCAGTTGTTCGTATTTATGAGATTTTCACGTTAACTCCGTGGAACAGACTATTCTTGAGCAGCTGATATTTACTAAGTTGATCCAGAAATTTTGTGACCCTTATGCAACCCAGAAGTCATTGTCGTTTTCAAAACACCCGGTCACTGGTTCGTAGCCTCGCCTAGTTCGCAATAGCGTGACCTATTTTTGTAAGGTCCTTTGTAGTGTTATCTTCCTGCCTACATGTGGGTGTGCAAAGGTCCCTCGTCTCTTCAGATTTCCCATCCAAATCTTCATAAGTATGTTTCTTCAGTTTCATGTAGCCCACGTTCCCAATCAGCCTCATTCTCTTTAATTTGTTCATCCAAATATTTTTTTGAACTGTACAATTTGTGGTTGTCGTCTTCATGCAGTTTCTACCAGCCTCTTTTTTTACTTTCTCCTTCCTTTCCCCTTAGTATTCTCCTCAAGCACTCTTTTTCAGAAACCCACATCTCGTAATGTGAGAGTCTGAATTTTTTAACTATTTGTCAGGTCGTCTGAATGACTCCATAAGAAGTTGATTTTTATTGGTCACTTCACACATTAAATTTTATCTTCGATAATTTCATCCCTGACCGTATCCACTCACTCAGACTGTGTTTCAGTTTCTTACGCTAGCGACTGTTCGGAATTACCTTCGGTTTAAGTAATTTTTCAAGAAGACTTCAAGAGACATTCGTTTTCATATATATAGGTTTAGACTTCACTGCTTTGGATATTTATAAACAGTTTTGTATGTGAATATTAAAATAATGTCCATCCACTTTAAATACTCCATAACAGTGATTCTTTATTGTTATAATTAAACTTATTAAATCCAGGACTGTCACGGCAAAAGCAGGATTCAGTAAGAAAAATACTTTTTTCACCAGCAAACCGGACTTAAATTTTACGAACAAGCTAGTAAATTCTACATTTGGAGCATAGCTTTGTATGGTACTGAATCTTGGACACTTAGGGAAGTTGATCGATAATACCTGGAACGTTTTGAAATGTGATGCTGGAGAAGGATGGAGATGACTAGCTGGACAGGAAGAAGAATTACATAGAGCCAAGGAGGAGAAGATTATCCTAAAAACAAAGAGAAGGAAGGAAGGCTAACTGGATTGGTCACATCTTGCGTAGGAACTGCCTTCTTAGACACATAATTAAAGGAAATATACAAGGAAAGATGGAAGCGGCAGGAAGACGAGGAAGAAGATGTAAGCAGCTACTCAATGACCTTAAGGAAAAGAGAGGACACTGGAAACTGAAAGAGGCAGCACCAGATCGCACTATCTAGAGAACTCGCTGTGGAAGAGGGTATGGAGGTTTGGTAAAGCAGAGTACAGAAAGAATTGACACTACTCGTACATTATAAATATGCTTATGTTGTATATTGATGTTAATTAACTACATGTCATAAAATATACTCTTAACAGTATACATTTTTCTGGGATACACATATCTAATAATAACCATTTTAAAATTGTGCAAATTATGACAATAACCAGGAAGTCATCACACACCTTGCAACATAATTCTTTGAAAAAAATTTCTCACACTCTTAAGCATAGCGTGTACTTATTGTATGCTGAAGTTTTAAATAAGCCATAAATGTACTTAGGCTGCTTTTCAGATAAATCGCGCATTGGAATTAGCTGGATGAAACGCAAACGCCTCATCCCTGCACCATATGTTAGCCAAAGCTTCGTAGCCATGTTGTGGGTTAAGTAGTGCTGTTGAAGTAAGAACTATCAACTTGTCCTCTTAACAACAATATTTCTATACCTGTATGTGTACAAGATGGGGGGAATCCCTCTTCAACTGTTTCGCTTAATGCTGAAAAAAAAGAGGTCATGTAGGATAGAGTTTGTTCACAATGTTCTTATTCAGGTAGGCGAAACTGAATCCTTAACTTTCTAATATGAACAGCAGAATCTGAAATATAGACTATTCGCCTTAAAAATGGTTAATTTGAAATAACTGTCGAATGATTTTAATTGAATTTGCCAGAAACGACAGAAATTAAGTAAAAGTAGTATGGCAATATATGTGCGTGGCACTCACCGTCAAAACTGTAAGTGCCACGCACATATATTGCCATACTAATTGTATATCACACAACGGGGATGACGCACATAAAGTAAAAGTAGCTTCTCGAATACAAACTGCATTAGAATTTTAATTTACATTACTGAGTTTTGTTTAAGCCGCTGTTTAAAAAAAGGCCTATAATAGCAATACGCGACTCCGTCATTACTAACAAAGAAGACAGGCTGGAAACCCACGATAAAACCTGCATGGATCACGTTTTCAAATTCAATGCGTTCGACTTTATGCTAAGATATACACAAGGATGTTTAGCAGACAATACAATTAGGCCGAAATAGATTCCTTAATTAGTAACTGGGTTTCATATTTTGGAGACCCCTATTTCTATCACTTACTCTAAGCGAACAGACTGAGACAGGCCACGGCATTTGCGTGTAAAATTCATTTCAATTCATATTTCGTAATTCGGGAAGCCAGCCACTGAAGGACGTTGTTAAATAATCCAAGAATCCGTCAGTGAAAGAATTGAAGCTTTTCACCTAACCAGGCACAAGTTACTCTTATGAAGGGCCGGATGTGGGACTTGGCGAAAACAAAACCGTAAGAGACGTTGAAAGATGTAAAACTGATAGTTTAGGATTACGGTTTGTTCCTTCAAGTATTTATGGCTGAAAATCCAGGTTTTGGAAAACCATTGTTAATGACAAGGAGGTTTAAATCACTAAGTATGGCGATGAAACTATGAACCGAAATATGGTAGCAGAGATATTTCTTTGCTCGATTATGTCTAAACCGGATCTGGAGCGTTGCCATCTTCATTTCCGATGCACATTGGAGTAAAAGAACCCCAGTGTGCATTGGATAGGAGGGTGGATAAGGCGAGCGACCAGGGCGTGAAGGATACCACACCATCTAGTGCAGGGGTCAAAATGTACGAAGGTGTGCGTGCATTCCCCGTATAGGCCTGTGTTTATGAGACAGTTCTTAACGAAACACGAATAAGATACTGCATTTATTTTAATTTCGATATTTCTACTACTACTACTACTACTACTACTACTACTGCTACTGCTACTACTACTACTACGGATATTATTTTTACCACTATTGATACTACTACTACTGTGATACTACTACTACTACTACTACGGATATTACTACTACTAACATTGATACTACTACTACTACTGTTACTACTGCCGGGGGTTACAGGCGGCCGTTGAGTAGAAGTGACAACCTTGCCACCTTCATGTCCCGATTGTCTACACCTTCTGGAAGCCTCAACCACCTGGAGCCCTAAAGACCTGTCTAGGCGTCTGTAGGGATAGCTTTACATTTATCTACAAGATCCATTAAAACTAAACTAAACTCCGTGGCCTTAGTCCGCACGCGAACTATACCGACAGAGCGGCCGCCGCCGGTCGGCGAAGTTAGTGCCAACTTTTGCGGATAGAGGGGTGTCACGTGGTCAGC
>Ga0136643_10011549_pt1 | contig 13108 bp, 3 predicted proteins | sample TergutLab28metaG_FD_96883 | JGI IMG/M metagenome (GOLD analysis project Ga0136643, IMG submission 96883) | Labiotermes labralis P1 segment gut microbial communities from Petit-Saut dam, French Guiana - Lab288 P1 (version 3) (version 3) | ecosystem: Host-associated > Arthropoda: Insects >...
AATTTCTTATACATTTAAATTTGTCTCTTTTATCCTGTCGCTCTTCATTCCTCCTCAGTCATACGCCTCATAATTGCCGAGTTTCTGTATCACTGAGTTAAATAAACAAATATATAAGTAGATTTAATTAGAAACACACAATTAGAAAATAATTAGGCACACATAAATAGACACATACATTTAAATGCATAAGAAGTCACACAAGCTTAGACTCACAAACAGATAGAGACACAAATTTTAGACTCTTTTTTAGGCTCTTGTGACCGTGCAACCTGAAAGTAAGTTGAAGAAGGAGAAACAAACAAGATGCAAATAATCAGATATTATAATCAAACTTCTTTCTCAACATGTATCGGGGACTATTATGCCCATCATTAGGAGAACAAGACCGTCTAATATCGCATATGGTGTTCTGCACTGTAACCCACTGCTCCAGTTGGCCATCAACCCCTCCCATCCTTCAACACGACCCAGCTAGACGAACAATAACTTTCATACAGTGCACACGGTTTGCGAACCAACTGCATACAACCACAGCCAGCACAACCAAGTAAGTACTCGGTCTATTACTAAATCATCACCCACTCTATATTAACACAACCTGTAGCCACCCCAAACTATACCGGCATACTCCCTCATGGAGGCACGTAATTACACCCACACCGCCAACACCTAATCAAGCAGGCCCAACATATGCATCTCAACACCCACACCCTATACACCAGATCTGACAGACACACGAATTGGATATCAATTAAACACCGCGACATACATGTATACACACGAACTGCCGACTATGTTTACAACTCATTATTCCACACAAAGACATTACGGCTCTCATATCTTACGGTTTTTTCCCTCTTGTTACACTGCAGAACACCATATGCGGTAATACAAGAAAATGTTCTCCTGATGATGGGCATAATGGTGCCCGAAACATGTTGAGATACATGTTTGATAATAAAAATTTGGTTAATTGCGTACTGAAGTTTTCTCTTTTCACCATACATAAACACACAATTTGGAAACACTTAATTAGACACACTCAATTAAACACACAGGTAGACACACAAAATTACACACTATATAAGACAGAATATTAGACAAATATTTTGCTTGTGAAATTACGCTGAAACTCCTCTATTTGTCAACGTGATCTGCACTCAATTCGGAGAGGTTCCTGCGGCTTATAGAATTTAGAAAAACGCCGTGTTTTGCGTAGTAACAAGCACTCTTGCTAATCATTTTAGATGGCAGACACTGTAAAACTTTCTTTAGCTGATGCTTATAGGTACTTCAAGGAATAGAATAGAGGGCTCTTACGTAGTCAGAAATCAACGTGTTTGAACTCCAATATTAAGCGATTAGACTGAGAGTTCTCTGAAGCCGTTTTAACCGTGCGACAGTTGGCAGCAAACAACTCGCTCGTCTTTTCTTCTCCAAAACATCTATGAAGATATGATAGCTTATTTCCAGTTTATTAAGCATTAGACACTCCATACATTAAGATCACTCTACGTACCCTAGCAACAATTCAACAATCTGTTGCAGTCTTTAAGGTAACTGCACAGCAGGTACTAACAAATGTGCATGTATTCGGTCGCTCTTTCAATTATTAATTTGGAGATTAAGACTTTGGAACAATGAGATGGACGTGCAGTACAGGTGGCTCTGCTTATAGTGACATCTTGTAGTGACGTGCAACACGACGCCGACATCAAGTACTTAAATTAAGAATGGTTGTTTTAATCTACTTCTATGTAGGTTGCTATACATTATAACACAATTTCCTGCATTTCGCCCAAAACGTCTTAGAATTTTAAAATTATTTTCAAGTTTCACAAGCCGTTTTATGTAATCCCGATGTTATCAGCGGATAATAGCATCAGTCGGCAATGTAGGATTCTTGTACTGCCTGTCGCCACAGTGCAGTGCTATTTGAATGTAACAATTGGTCCGAAAATCTAAATTATATTATGTAACCTGGAGGGTTGGATGTTGGAAGAAATGGAGGGGGCGCGGATAAAAGCAAAGGAAAGCATAAATTTAGAGGTGTGTTTCTGGTTTATGAAGAATGCCTTCAAACCAGGTTTTATTAAAGATAACTACAGAGTGTATCTAGTCTGTTCTACACTATAAGATGTTCGGAATTTTATTCTGTAACATAGCGTTACAGCCTGCGTTATCAGAGTTTTAGCAGAATCTAAACATGTGTTAGTTTTGTATCATAAAATAAATTAATTTTGTTTGAATTAAATAAGTATAGTTCAGATAATTAAATATGAAATTTTTACAATTTAAATCACCCCCACCCATAATTATTGTGATAGAATGAGGAAGAAATGGAGCAGAAAGGCACAATAAATTTATTCCATATGTTAGCCTAAATGGATTATTTTGGCGGTAGACGCCTGAGCATGATTGCTTCATGTAACGAAGGCACTAAGTGTCAGTAATTCTTGAAATGGGGAGAATTTATTGGTAGTTGGAAAAGCACAGAAATTATAAGAAATACTGCGCGATGGAGTAAACTAATACAATCAATACATAATTCTTGTTGTATCAGTGACTAAAAATTATTGTCAATTTTCATCCAAAAAAACCAATTTCCCAGGTAACTATTATTTCCCACATAACGGCTGTCATAAAATGGCAATAAGAAAGTGAGTCGTTCTGTTCTAAAACATTATTCAAAAACATTGTCACGTTTATTTTAATAGGTCACAATGGATAATATACAAGCAATGACACACGTATTGCTTCAAATTTAATAGAAGCTGTTTGGAACTGACTGCAGAAGACAAATTATTTTATTTATACAACAAATTCGACATACCAATTTTCAGATCTCAGAATATTCTCTTACTTAAATATGTTCGTTTTTTACCATGTTGCAAAATCCCCCCCCGGAAAATGGTCTCTTCATTATCCAGGATTCATGATTACAATCATACCCACCACATCCGGGATGAATCCTCTGGACGAATGATCAATCGAAAGATAGTTCCGCTACATGATAACTTACAACACTTACAACAAGAATCTTTCCTCGATACTGCCGGGATTCTAAACTGAAAATACAATAAATCGAAGGACTGCAGACTCACGTCTTAGAAAGCGGTGCAAATGAATTCGGGGTGGGGCTTGTTAAAATACACAAACAAAAGATTCCGCTAATAGGCCCCGTCCTACAGACTATGTTACATTCAAATATCAAAAGGTGAGAATTCTGAAATTTTGAAAAAAATTAATTTTTTATGTAAATGTAAATATTGTTGCTTTTCAGAAATCGAATGAATTTTACAACTGAGTTCTCTCTAGCCCTTCTTTGTTCACGATGATTTTCAAAGAAAATTCTAAGTTTCTTTCATAAATAAATCTTTACTTTTTGTCGCAACTGATTATTTATTAAAGGAAAGAAGCGGAGTCTGTTTATAAGTAAAAGTTACCTCTTCGATATAACCGATTCAAGTACATTGTTTGTCTGCTGATATAAAATGATATATTCTTAAATTACAATCCTTTATTAGGTCAGTATATATTTTAAGGTGAAATACTTTTTGGTATCAAAATATTTTGCATGTGCTAAGTAATATCTGCTTAGGTAAATTTGTTAAGTGAATGTTAACTGTCTGAAAGAAGAAGGTTTTATCAATGTAGCCCTACACAATAACGGTCACATGGCAGTTTAGTTGTGTTCACGTAATACGCAACTCAATGCAGTATAAAAGCACAAATGTTGGTGTTGCTGTTCAGCGGTACGCTGTTGTGCACTGTGATATTGAAAGCTAAGGAGGAAGTTTAATGCTAAGTTCCTGTACACTTATTCGTGTCTATTTGGTCACATATATAACGAGGGAAGGACTATGATTCTCCCTTCACAAATAAATTAAATTTAGATACTTTTCTCAGGATATGTGATATATATCCTGTTAAAGAACTTCTGCATCTCGTAGAATCTTCCAGCCTACAATACGATTTCGAACTGCAATCAACTTACACCAAATCACACGGCGTCTCATCGTAGGGGGCAACCGAATTCACACAAACCGGAGTCAAACCTGCGTTTATATGTGAGTGTAAATGCCCGTGTAGGGAAGAATAACATACATAAAATGTCATTTTAAATGACAAACTTCCGAACTACCCTCACAAAATTTATGTTCTTATTCCAGTCACGTGATTAACACCTTCTTCGTAAGCAGACGAATAGTGGTGCCTCACCTGTCAGGAGGAACACTCTGATACACACGCACAAGAAATCAACTGAGTTCAGAATTTGAGAATCGCCTTTATGTATGTCGTGTTTATGAAGAATGGCTCGATATTTAAATGTAAATATCGGATATTCGTGTAAAATTATGATATTAATACAGTGGGCAGAATAGTACATACTATAAAGAAAAACACAATCCTTGTATCGATTGGTAGTAAGGAGGCTGGGAAAGAAATGGATGGTGATAAATATAAATACATGATCTTATTTGGACAGTCCATAATCTTGATATTTGAATAAAGTTAGACCAACTTGATGACACTTGCTTCATTATGTCAATTTTCTGCTTAACATGTTTCGGATGTTAATACATCCATCTTCAGGAGCTTGCGACTACTTGGTGCGTTATTCTGTAGGCTGTATTTTGCTTTAATGATAGAGTTTTATGTGTTAATTTATTTTTCTAGTGGTAAGTGTTATACCAATATTGTGTGTTTTGTGTGGCTCTGATTGAGTGTCTTCTTGCAAGCGTGTGGTGATCTGCGGTTCTTGAAAACTTTGTGTGTGGTATGAATAGATTATGTATAAAATACCAAATCATACCACACACAAAAATGTTCAAGAACTACAGAACACCACCCGCTTGCATAAACACACTCACTCAGAGCTACACATGACACAGAATATAGGTATCACACTTACCACTAGGTAAATAAATTAACACAAACCTCTATTACTACAGCACAATACAGCCTACAGAATAACGCACCAATTAGTCGCAAGCTCCTGAAGATGGATGTATTAACATTCGAAACACGTTGAACAGAATATTCACATAATAAAACAAGTGTCATCAATTGGTCTACCTTTATTCAAATGATACTAGCAATATTTCTTTGAATACGTAGAAATTTTCAGATTTAGGGAGAAATTATGAGTGGATTGAAGTGAAGGAAATCTCGTTATCCTTCGGTGCAAATTCGTAGGGCTTCTAGGTTTCCAGTTCAAAAATATAGAAATTAAGGCCTAATGAAATATAAGCTAGTTTTTTGGGTTTTATGTGTGTGAAATTTCGTCGCTCACATTGAGGGAGGAAAGTAATCTGATGGTGTTTGAGAATTGGTACTGAGGAAAATATATGGACCGAAGACTGAGATGAGACATGGCAATGGACAAAACAATATACTGAGGAGCCCAGTGACCTGTATATATCAACAAACAATTTTTGGTGATCATTAAAAGAATAAATTTGAACTGGTTATTTATCACATAAGTAGAGTAGTGAAATCTGTGCAGATTTTTGCTTGGAAATCCTGAGGAAAAGGGGCGACTTGGAAGATTCAAGTTTCGAGGAGCTGGTGATATTAAATTGGATATTCAGGAAGTGAAGGAAATATATGTAATGGAATGAGGTGGCGCTGCATAGAAAGTGGTTGAGGGAAATTTTGAATGCTTTAATGAACTTTTGGTTAAATGAATTAGGAAGAATGTCGTGACAAGTTGAGGAAATTTTGACTTCTCAAGATGGACTCTGCAAAAATGGTAAATAATAATGTTCACTTCACTTGCAAGGTTCAAAGTCCCATGGAATCGGATCCTTTCTAACATTCTGTAAGATTATTTATTTCTAAACGTTTCTCAAAGCGACCTGCCTTTTGAGAATCCTTAGTTTTTTTATTTATTTGGGTAGAATTTACACGTAATTGACGAAAAGTAATTGGGTTGGCTTCGGATCCAAATTGGTACTGTCATAAAATTAATTTTCTAAGCCGTCATGAGGCTTACGGCTGTAGACATACAAATTTGTCTAAACACAAACACTGCTCTCTTATAACATACTGATGCACCAATAGGATCTACAATACTTTTAAAGACAACATTGCTTAACCTGTAGAAAGAAGTCTGATATAAAATAATACAGGAAATTTTGATTGAAACTGAATGATATTATGATATTATTGCTAGAGTTTTTTACTCTATATCGGTACATTAGAGAATGCTATTCGTAAATATATTGAAAAAACATTACTTATGATTCTATTTATCACATGTCCTTAGCATAAAATTAGTAACCTATTTTGACATACGTACATAAGAAAGTACTGATTATTCACAAATAACAGCCCTAGGTCATGGTACCCAATCCTGAAGAAAACGAGGTCTGGTTTCCACAACCCAACCCCCATACCCTAAAAGAACCAACCACACATCTTGTATAATTGCTCTCTAAGTTAAATCACAAACTGAAGATGGCAAATATATAGGCCGAAACATGTAATTTTATACCCACTGTACTACTAGGTGAAATATAGTTGGTGTTCGACTGTATGTGAAATAAACAAAAAATTTTATTTTTGTCTTGTCAGATTAAGTACAAAATTAATTGAAGTAATATTTACTTTCAAAATGCAATAAAACTTTGCACATTTATACAATATAACTTCGTCCTATAACAGTCCATTAAGTCTCACAAATGGAGTGATGTTATAACTCGACTCTTTCTATAATATCGCTAATAAATTAGAGTGGGTGATTAAAGCCACGCCGTGTAAGCCTCAGTCCACGCGTGGTATGAATTTCTCATTTTGCTGGATGATGCGTGCACAAAAGAACCGTATCGGTTTGGTACAGAAATTCGCATATGCACTGGTTTTCCATGCCAGCCCGTCAAGCATATATGTATACAAAACTATATTGTACTTTAAGTTTGTATGTGTCTCAGAGATATAAAAATAATAAGGAAAAATTAGTATAATTATCGCAAAATTTAGCGGGTGGAACAAGCAATTTGGTGTAATTACATACCGTCATATTTATCTTTTACAATACGAAAAAATTGGGAAATCACGACAGCCTAAATTAAAGAAAAAATCAGATGTTTAAGGAATTTATTAAAATATTTATATTTTGAAATCGAGGTTTAAATAATTTTATCTCATTTATGCTGAATGTCACAAACGTCTATTCAAAGTATGTACCCAAAACACAAAATTTATTTCTCCAAAGTCTTTTTATTAAGAACTATCTTAGCAAATGACCTACCAGTAACAGTATTCAGTAGGTATATACAAGAAGACTCAAATATTGCGAAATAATATTAATTTTAAATTATCTCCCATGTATGAATAAACCCACTATATATAATATATTATATTATTAAGGCTGTTCAACATCTCACTGCAACATTTAAGATCACTAGAGCATTGTATATTATTGACCGGGGATAATTGGGAAGAGCAATTATTGAGTCCTTGTAATACTTTAGTATTTTTCGACAAAATTTCACTCCTCGTTGAGTTTATGAAATTATGACTTAGTTTGTGACTTTTTTTTTCTTTTATCTTCTTACCTTTAAGCAAAGATGACAATTCTGCAGTTTCGACAGTGGGAATTTAGTGCATTCGGCGGACTGTTTGAATGCTTGAATGATTATTTTGAGTCTGCCATCCCATTGAGAAATATGATCTTATGAATATTTATGTGGATAAGGAAGGCTCCTAAGAACTGTTCAAAATTCAAAAACGTTTCCAATTACAGTAGCAGAACTGTACGCCGTACTTCGAAGTATATGTTTGTTTTATCCGAAATGTTGCATTGTCGTAAGAATAATATACAGTGGGAGCCGGCAGATGTAACAGTTACACGTACGATATTGATTTGTTTTAGGGAGTAGCCAATTTCGATTTAAAGCAAGGACGATGTTATTCATGTCTGAACACTTTAATAGACACTTAAATTTCGCTAGGAAATTTAGGAAATTTGAGCATTTTTCCTAATATTTGATTGCTGCACATTTCTGTTCAAACTTTTACGCAGAAATAATTAATAATTTTTTACTGATTTTCGGATCAGGCTTTCGGTCCTGTCTCTAAGATTCAACCCCATGTCCATTACGAAAATTTTCAAGTTTCAAAGCATTGGAGTGTGAAACTGAAAGGTTTTCCCGAAATGTCGGTAAGAAATTACGTCTACGCTCTACATAATAAAACAAAATAGAGCATTTCTCATCGACAATATGTGTTTATGTTCGTCAGAAATAAGCGGTAAGTCTTATTTGAGAGAATAATCCGAATGTTGAAAAGAGAGTGCAAGTAACAGAATATATATCCGATCTACACATCAGAACACTCAAATCAATACTACAAAGACGTGCTTCCCTTTTTTTTCGTATGGAAACAAAACTGAAACATCAGTTAGCTAAGGACAAGCAATCGTATTCCGACAAAAAGAAATTAACCGCTCGAATTTGCGCTAGTTTACCAGAACATATCAAGTACAAAAATTCCACGAATTTATTTATCTCATTTTTCTTCACTTATGTCGTTTGCTCCCACACCCAAAATATTATTTTAAGGGCTCAAGTCTTTTGTGTGAGACTGAAGATTTCTTCGAGTTGTTGATAACACTTTAGCTGGAGCCCACAACTGGAAGCATTTTTGAAATTAAAAACAAAACCCTCTTCAGAAAACAGAAGAATTTCAACCGGAGCTTAAGGAAGGGACAAATCTTCGACTGTCCTATTCCTTTCAAATTGTACCGACGTAGTTTTGCGTGTACAATATTCCTCTGAAGTTGATTTCTAAAATTTCTCTTTGACTAAATCTACTAACGTGTATGATCTTATTATTATATAAAAGACAGAATTTCAACATAAACAATAATTGTTGTATTCTTAAAAATTCAGTTTTTTTTTATTTCGTAGAAAGTCTTCTTAATCTTAGGTTAATCCTGAGAAACCATTAACCATAACCTGGAAATGGACACAAAAACCTGTTCTTTTATCTTGCCAGGTGAATGTCAAATTCGTTTGGAATTACATGTTCACTTTCCTCTATTACAATTATTGCCTCTGAGATGTGGCACTATGTAATTTGGTCGATTATGTTTTTACGTAAAGTGTATGAACCGCTATGGGACTACCGAAATGCATTACTACTTTCGCTCATATTACATTAATGTAATATTTTTTATGGAGTGAATTATATTTTATTGTTTTATTGTAAGTATTAAAAGACAATTTAATTCTTATTTGCTACTGAGGGGAAACACTCAAATTTCGATGCGTTGTGTTTTTCTTGCTTTTCTATATAAAAATAAAGCTATAAAAACAAATAAAATAATAAATTTTCAGTCTAAACACTTACAATATCTGTTTCCAAAATAATTATCAATCCCTATCATACGTATCTGTTTGAGAATACGAGTTTTTTTGACTGGAAATTTGTTATCGATTGAGCCACAAAACACCGGGGTCCGTTATATTGGACTAAATATCAAAATGACGGAATAAAGTTTTGAAATTTCGAAAAACGAGATTCTTCCTTATCATTATCTTATTAATTTGCAAATAAAGAAATTATATTTAAAATTAATGTATATAAATTCTTCGTATACGAAATAAATCCAGCGAAATTTTAAAGGAAAATTTGAAAGAAGGAATAAAGTTACATTTGAGTACTCTTTGGCAGTTGGGAAACTGAGATTTAGACAATAAAATTCTGCGCGATTGATAAAATTAGAAGATTCAGTTCATTTTTCTATTTTTAATTGTGACTTTCAATTTCTTGCCGCTTTTAATTAAATAAATTTAATTACGGTGTGCACTATCAGTTAAAACATAACGCCAATCACAGGAAGAAAATGAGAATGTGTTCTGTCGTGTGCTACAGCGTGATTCAATTAAACTTCTCATATCCACAGGACAGACGTGTTATGCAACATCGTACACAGAATTATAATGAAAAATTATAGAAAGTTAACCGCTTATAATTAAAAAGGAAAATTGTAATTTTTTTTATTTGTCCTTTATTCCACAAGAATGGTCTCAGGACCTTTTATGTTCTCGTCATGTGTGATAAGGCAACTTTGACGTCTCTTTAATAAATAGAACGATTTTATCACATCTGATATTTTTAACAGAAAAATAACATTCTGTGAACAAGTACAGGTTATATTTTCGATAGAAACGATTCGAATAAAGTTATGTTTGGAGGCAGAAACAGATATGTGTTCAAATTTTATTCAAGTTTATAAGAATGAACTGTGTCAAAGTAGACCTACCCAATAACAGTCACATGACAGTTTAGTGGTCTTCACGTAATACGCAACACGGTGCAGAATAAATGCACAATTGGGGGTTTTGCTGTTCAGCAGTACACTCTTGTGCACTGCGATTTTAATAGCTAAGAAGGAAGTTTAATGCTACTTACTTATACTGTACTTCGCGTTTGTTTGTCCACATAAGTAACAACTTAAGGACATAGATTTTCCCATTGAAATTAAAGTTAAAATTCGAGAAAATTACAATGGAAAATGTGATGTGTATTTTGGTATAAGAGCTATTAAATGTCGGAAAATGTTGCTGCCACACTTTTTGAAGTAACTCCTTACTATATCGGATTTACATACACAATGTACAAGTCATTCTTAAAGGCAACATTCAGAGATAGTCTCAGAGAAATTATAAACCTTCAATCTCATGCACGTGTTCAGCAGGTTCTTAGAAGCAGACGAAAACCACCTTCCTCACCTGTCAGCAGAAACACAATGATCTACACGCACATGCATTCGGAAAACCGTCCTAACTTGTAGAATCTGACTAGACTGGCCACTGTTATTTGGGGCTGAGGATTGAGGCTAGGAGTGATTAATACTGATATAAGAAAATTCAGGCAATTTGTTTTTAGACGGAAAGCACCTGAATAATTTTGACTTAGATTTTTGGCGACGGATTTAGTTTTCTAATTTTAGCACACCCTGTATATAAAATGTGAATAATACAGGAACTAAATACGTTAGAATTATGAAATAAACTTCATTTTGAAGACAAAAATTGGAGAGTATGTTTAAAGTATTGAGTAAATATATTTGTTGAATGTATATATAAAATGCAAATTTGGATGTTAGCGGTGCGGTACATCAACTATAGTTAACGTTAGGCGTCTAAAGGTTAAGGTCTGATGATGTCAGCAAAACCACTATTGTTACAGCCGTGTGTTTTTGGTGTTGAAACGGCTAATTGAAATTTACAAAGATATAAATAACATGGTGATTATCGATTCGAGCAGAAGAGATTAATGCATGCGGGAAAGGAGAGATTTAAAAGGTGCTAGGTAGAATATTTAGGCCTAGGGAAGACGAGGTGAAAGGGGAGTGGAGGAAACAACATATTGTGTTGTTTAATTTCCTGTCACCAAACCAAATTTTTTGCGTGACATAAAATGTAGAAGAAATAAAGAGACATTCCATGTGGCGCTATGGCGCCAGGAGAGATAGATACAGGTGTTGGGTGAAAAAACTGAGTGAAAGAAACCGTTTTGCAGACCCAGAATTAGATGGGAAAATAATATTAAAATGGATCATAAGGAAGTGTGGTATGGGGGTATGGAATAGTTAGATCTGGCTTAGGATATGGACAGGTGGCGGACGCTCGTGACTGCGGAAATAAATTTTCGGTCTGCATAAAATGCGAGAAAATTCTTCACTACCTGAAGACCGATTATGTTCTCAAGGTTTCTGTTCCAAGCGAAAATTACGCAAGGAGATAATTAAGTAATTTAAAAATCGTTTCATTTTTCTAACGTAAAAATAGTATCAAATTCCTGCCGTCGGGTTCAACTCCATACATAGGGTAAATTATTTGTTATCATCAGTATTGATTTCGTAGTAAACGTTATGAAATTTATTCTCTCATATTGAGGAGGGAACGTAGGATGAGGGTTTTTGTGAATGGAGGGTTGAGAAGAATATTTTGGTCTAAGAAGGGCGGTCTTAAAGGAGTGGATAAAACTACAAAGTGAAGAGCATATTGATATTTATTCAACACCGAATATTCTTCGAATGATCCAATAAAAGCAAAGTTTTGGAAAGGTCATGTAGAACGTAAGGGGAAGTGTAAAGATGTTTACAGGTATTTGGTGTGGATTTCTAAGGGATAGAGACAACTTGGAAGATCGGCACTTAGAAGAATGTATAATATTAAAATGGAACATCAGGAAGTGGAATGGGTTCGTGTACTTTATTGAGGTTGTTCAGGGTAGGAGAAGGAGACGTAAATTTGTGGATGCGGTAATGAGCAGTAATGATTTCATAATACCGTTTTGATTTCTGGACTAGCCTGGAAACGTTTAGCGTCTCAAGATAGACTACTTTACGTAGTTAGTAAATAAGAACCTCCGATGATTTCAGGCAGTGTCAGCCAGACTAACATGCTCTTTTACTGAATCTTTCCAATTAAATTCTCTTGCATGTGACAGAGTCTCTTCGAATCACGCAGTAACTTTTACTATTCAGTATAACTTTTGTGTAACACTTCGCCGTGGCACAAAGCGACATTTCTAAAAATTTTCTCATTATTATTTATTCTGTACGCCCTTAAGTTGTGTTGGAATTCAATTGTGTGTGCTTCAGACTCAGTTTCTTACTGACATGAGATTAATTGTCTAAGAAATCAATAGGATTACAGCAAAAAGGATAAAAATTTGTGTAATCAGATTCTCTTTAAAATTATGTAAAAGAAATAAATAATTCAATAATTAAATGAAACTGGGAATTTTTATATAAATAAATTTCATTCCATAAGAGGCCTGAAAGGCCAGAAATATATTAAAGAATTATTTCTACTGTTTCTTTAACATTGCTGCTACATGAAATTGAGTGATTAAAGACATCACTGGAGGCATTAATCTGAGAAAAATAACACGTTCCCTTTTTACATAAGATTATTTGGGCAGTAGTGCGAGTCCGTCTGGTACGGAAATTATCATTGCTATGAGATTTCCAATGCCAGCAACGTCCATTGATTATTTATACAGATATACGCTTTACTCTAATGGTGTATGTGTTTCAAAATCATAGAAATGTTTAGGGGAACTCAGTAGAATTTTCGTAAAT
>Ga0136643_10011550_pt1 | contig 13108 bp, 13 predicted proteins | sample TergutLab28metaG_FD_96883 | JGI IMG/M metagenome (GOLD analysis project Ga0136643, IMG submission 96883) | Labiotermes labralis P1 segment gut microbial communities from Petit-Saut dam, French Guiana - Lab288 P1 (version 3) (version 3) | ecosystem: Host-associated > Arthropoda: Insects >...
GGCGTGAGAATAAAATGGGGGGGGGGGGGGGGGGGGGGGGGGTAGGGGGTGCACATGCGACCCAAGTGCTTAAGGTTGCTCGTCACTTCTCTTGACGCTGTAACACACAAAATGGCGACTTTATATTCAACACAGTCTGCAACACGTGATACGAACTGTTATGGAATAAGACAGCTTTATTCTTTATTTTAAGCATTCCAGCATTTACATGTTAGAAATAACAATCACACAAGATTGCTCGTGAAACTGGGGTTTCCGTTTATTCACATTAGGCATGTGTGTCATTGTCAGGCTCTCGCGACACAGAAGATAACGAAATGTATAACAGTTTTTGCTCGCTGTAATGTATCGGTGTGAAGGGAAGTCTCTTACTTTGGTGGAGAAACATACATTACAAATGGGGCCGTGGCACTGGTCAGTCGGTTAGTCGCCGGCATGTCACTGCGGAACTCCGGGTTCGAGGCCAAATCGTTTCACCTGCGATTTGTGGTGGACAAAGGTTTCTCTCAGAGTACTTCAGCTCTTCCCTGTCAGTACCATTCCACCAATGCTTCAAACTCATTCATTCATCTATCACCGACGCTATATAATCATAATCGAACCCAAACACAATTACAAATGCCAAAAAACAAATTCCCCAGGGAAACATTTGGATGCCTGTATGAGGTAAGTGATGCATTTGGGGTATTACATAACATACCGATTCATGAACTGTAGAGGTAACCAGTAATGCTAGGTACACAAAACTAAGAAACTATGATGGGCTGGGTACATATAACAGATGAGGAATGGTTACAGAAAACCTCTTGGAAGCAGAAAACTTGGAAGATCAGAAAGAATAATGGTAGGATAACACAAAAATTTACCTTAGAAAAGTAGGCTGTGAAGTTTGATGTTTGTGTGACCATGCATCACTGATACAATAATATAAACAGCCAACTAGATGCAACAATAACAAATTTTATTGATAATTACAATCAGCTCAACATGTTTCGGATGATAATTTCGCCCATCCTCAGGAGCACTAGACTGTGTTTACAGCTTGTGGCATAATGCACTGATGATGCTGCAGCATCATCGAAACATGTTGAGCTGATTGTAATTATCAATAAAATCTGTTATTGTTGCATCTAGTTGGCTGTTTATATTATTGTAGGCTGTGAAGGTTTAAGGGGTGGTGTGGTTGCTGAAGTGCTCAAAATCATTCAGTGGCCAGCTTCAGTATTAATGGCACTGCACCCTCAGATTTAATACATCAGCTTAAGGAAAGGCTCAGACACTGGCAGAAAAATACACTGTCTTCCTCCTCACAAACTGTTACTGGTGAATGTAACTACACAAATGTTCCCAAAATGTATTTGTTCAAAATAAAGCACCGTGAGCTGTGAAAATAATGACAGAACCCCTCACCAAAACCACGAGACTATTTAACCATACACAAATATGTAACTAACGTTGAATTTTCCTGTTTGCCGGGTACATATATGGCACTAACAGTGAGTAAGTATGCTTCATGTATTTGTTATGTATCTTTGAACACCATGGAATGTAGCTCCAGTCTATCAGACAGCTGTGACATTACTATAGGAAACTATACACCCAAATGACAGACTCTGTAATTCTGTCTAAGAGAATAAATTAACAAAACAATCAATGAATATGGCAAGAGACAGCCTGGAAAACCTCAATTTCTGATCATTACACCATATCATATACAGTATTTCCATAACACAAAAACCACCTTGTGCCCACAGCACATCTGCAGTACACAAACAAAGGAAATGCTCTTGAATGTCAGGAACTTCACATGCTAACTCTTACTTCAATCAGTGCTCAGGAGGCTTAGATCAAAGTCATGATCAGAGTTCCTAAAATCAGTGCACTTTTAGAGACATTGTCTGGTGACCACAGGGTCAGCACATTGTCTCTAGTTGGTGATAGAATGAAATTTACATCACCTCACTGCACCTAACAGGAGCTGGAGGAACATACGGTCCCTATGCCTTTTTAAGAACACGTGACCTAAGGAAAAAGTTACTTTCAATACGATTACATGTGTGAATGGTCAAGTGTGAGAGATGTAGCTAAAAACACACATGCTCTGAAACCAACATGATTCCTGACAACAAGCTAACTATTGCAGCAGCCATAGCAACTGAAGCTTGGCCCCACAGGCTGCTGTTGCCAAATCTACACCACCTAAAGTACACTCTATGAATTATGGCAGAATGAAACAACAATGAACAGAACTTAGAAGAAGCAATTCACACAACAACAACTTAGTACAGTGCAGTCACACAAACCCATGCCATATTACTGTATACAGCAAAGGACACTGTCATAAGAAAATTGGATATAATGCAATGACCAGAGTGTGGTCCATTTGTTGCAGACAGAAACTGGGTCTTGCTGCCCAATTCACGTATCTGGTATAATGTTACATGTTACCTTAAGCTTCATTTGCAATGGTTTTGACTAAGAAATATTTCACAATGTGAAAATCATTTAAAATTCAACAAAGAGGTGGTAAAATAAGTAAAAATGTCATTAAATGAATAATGATAAGATGTGAATACAAAAAGTGTCTTTTTTTAGTCATGGACCAGAAAGAAAATACATGGAGTGCAAAAGCTCCATACAGCACCACTTCATACATAAGTTTAATATTTCTAGTTTTATCACTTCAAAAGAATATGACATCAATACAGTACATATGGAAAACACATGGTGGACTTAATCTCCCTATGCCAGCAATGTCATATGACAAAACTGATACAGCCAAGTTAATAAGCAGTCAGATAAATCTGCAATCCACCAGCTGTACATATTGTCTGGTGATCAAATAACATATGGTATGATGTGTCATTCTTGGCTTTTTCATAACACCATCTGCAGTTCAGGAACTTGTAAACAGCAAAACAGAAGTTCTCTTACATTTTGCCTTCACACACCAAGTGGCAAAACTGATTTTTTTTGGGTTATTGAACAAACCATTTGTATGTTATATAACATTAAATAACAGACTGTTAATGACTGTGAAAGGATGTGGATGTTGGCAGACAAGGCCTATTTTAAAGGACTACTCCAGCATTTGTCTGTAGGGAGTGAGGAACCTCTTTTGAGAATTAAACTAACATAACCATCAGATCTTAAGTTACAGAATACCTGATATGTATATATACTTCTATATTTATCTTACAATGTTCCTGTAATCTTGTGGAACATGGCACTTTGCAGTCTGACTCATGTATTATAATAATAAAAAAATTTATGGATTATCAGATACCCTAAAACAGACTATGTGCAAGAACAATGAAAGAAGTTCAGCTGTACTAATGTATGAAAAAGCTCTTATGTTTAAGAAATAAAATGCTGCTGAAATGCATACCTTCTAACAAACCAGGTTTGGAATAAGTCACAACTTCACTGAATTTGGCCCCAAGTTCACATTAAATTGAATTGTTTTATCAAGGAACATATACTGAAAAATTTTTCAAATCTGAAGCAATATAACCAGGGTCATAAATGGTCACATGGAAACAAAACTACAACTGAACACAAAACCATTTTCACAGTTAGAAAAATGGCATTCAAATACAGGTAGTATATCCATAAAAAAAAATCTTGAATTCTCACAGAATATACAACATATTAGTGACATCACTTTCAAATATGAGAATACTGCATTCCAATGCTATTCACAATAATACAGATAGAATAATTGGTTATGACTCAGGTTCACAATGAAATACTCTAATCCTTTTATTTCTGATATTCTACTGTTATGAGGGCTGTAATGGGTTAGAAAGTATATATAGATTATTAAAACTGTAGATTATAAAAAAAAAAGGAGTCAATAATGAGGCCTTTAATTCTGTCTAATTTAATTATTTTAGTATAGGACATGCAATATCATTTCAACTTCATGCCATACTTCCTGTAATGCAACTTTCTATTTAAAAACTAACACTTGCCTGATGTTTACGTAAAACAACAGTCAAATTTTCCACCGAAATTTATATTTAAATTTGCATTAACCACCACTACTTTAAAGAGGCCTTCAGAGTATCGATTTACTAGATACTGTCAAAAGATATAATGTGTGCTCGGCGTTTAAAAGTTTTAAGAATACCACCACCATTATACTGAGATATAATGTTCTTTATAGCCTGACCAATAATAAAATATGTCTAACCCTGGCCGCATCTCTTACATGTTTACATTATTATGTACCCTGGGTATACCCATTAAAAACAGGCCCCAGTATGGTAGTTCAATACGTCTTTGGACTCCGCCCCTTTTCACAGTCAACAACCTATACATCAATATAACACTATCTCGTGTAGTAACACGCTTTTGATTCGTCAGAAAACCAAGTCACTGAAACGAGGTGATTTCATGTGTACGTACTACCGTCGTAGCGCTCGGTGAACCGGTACCAACACCAAGCTCATGTACGCCATGCGTTACACGCGTGCTCTCAAGCAAACGAATGGGTTGTGCTTTCTTGCAACATTCTGCGGTACCTTTAGTTTTGCCTTCTAACCGAAACAAACTAGCATTAATGAAGCAAAGCGTAATACATGATATTACTAAAAATTACAGCTATAATAACTGGTCATGTCATGTTACATACCTCTTTTTCCAGCTCACTTTTTACGCAGATACAAGCTGCCCGTCTTCTAAACCCTTCTTCGTCATATATGCGAGTTGAATTCGGCTTCTCCTTCACCATGGCGATCCAGATTCCAGTTACTACAATTGTGTGACAAGTATGAAACTGCACAAATCTGATTTCCACTAGAAATACTGAATCTTAACCGGTATGTTCTCACCGTTGTAATAGCTTGTCGCCCGCCATAATGACTTACTGTAATATATCTTGCAAACTTAAAGCCATTTACTTAAATTCAGTTGTTAATTACAGACACCACACGTTACAAAAATGATCAATCAGAAGAATGAGCACTGAAATCAGTACCCTTTATCCAAAGACTACGTATATACAACCATATTAACGTCCATCTTGTTTGCCTGCTAGTAAGTGAATGAAATGATCAGTCGATCAGCTGGCCAAGCTGTCTGCGCGCAAGGTTGGACAGTCAAGTTGAATGTTATCATCATATTAAAGATATGTGGCTAGTGCAGTTCCCACGACAAAGGTTATGCCACCCAAACTTTACATGTAGATCAGTCGAGATGTGTATATAAAACATACGAAATGACATATTTTATCTTATGCTGTAATGATGAATATGAACTAGTACAGCACACGCATTGGACTACGTATACTAGCAGACGTCGCCTAGACAAATTTGGTGACTGCTATTAAGTAGTAATGCTCTTGGAATAATATTCGTTACTGCATGCAATTTGTGGATTGAATTGCTGTCAGTAGAATTTAAAAATAAATAGTACTTTAAATGCTATTCTTTAGTATTACTTTATAAGTGAATCACAATTTCATTAATGAACTTACTATTGATTTTTTGCACCTTCATCTACTGCTCAGTTTGACTAATTTGGACCTGTCAAAACCAAGTAACATTGGAGCACTTAAAATTTCTTTAATAATCTGGGGATAAATATTCCGATATATATGGTATCATAGCTGATGGAATCCTCGTCAGAGAACAATTACTTTCATGTAAGTATCATTGCTGACATCAAAGCTGATACACCAGTCAGTGTTAATTCTTTCATCAGGATTATAGCAAAGACAAGGATTTCTGTATGACTGAAGTGTTGTCATAGCTGAAATGTGTTTTAGTTGGAGCCGTTTATACATCAGGTTGGAGGACATTCATCGATGCTGTGTCTGGACCAAGCAACTGTATGCAAACCACTTGTTCCTAGAGAACTCCAGTTCTATGAAACCGTGCCTGATTCTGTGCGCAAATTTACCCCAAAATTTTATGGTGTTGTTAAAGTTCGTGTAGTACAAGAAGAAGGAGGATATGTTACTCTCATTGCTACACCTCCAGCATGCTACAAACCAATACAATCAAATGACAAAAGGTGCGATGTGTACTGTAGGTTTGTTAGCCATTATCAAATTAATAATATTTCATTCAGTAACTCAGTTACGGCTGTGGGCACTTACCGAGAATGTCTCCTCACAGGAACACTTGAAGTGGAACTTGCATGCAGAACGTACTGTTACCCCGTCTGTGGACATGAAACTTTTAATAGTGTGAAATCTGTAAGGCAGCATTCCTGGTAAGTGTTTGCAGATATTTTATGTTACTTGAGTGGTCATTTAAAGAAAGACTGTAGTCACAGACTCGTTTTAATCCACAGCAGTAGAATTCGTATGCGTCGCTCTGGTAGTATTGAAGTCGACAGCAGTGTAAAAGCATTGTTTCATGAGGACCAACCTGAAGCAAGGACTTCTGAAAATATGGGAATCAAGAAGGAGACAGCCCTCAACCCATGGGTTCTTAAGTGCCATCGAACACAACTGCAGGAACTCATGGCTCATATGTATGCTGACAGTTCTGAACCAAGTATCCTTTTATTAAATTCTAGAAATAAACAGGTGTCTGTAAACATCTTTGAAACATAATACTTAAAATGCTTTTAGTTACTACTTGCAGCCTGTGTTATTATAGTTAACATAACATATGAGGAGCATACAAATATTATTTTATTTTTTATCATCTAAATGTGTGGCAATAGTTTTGGCACCTCCGTTTCTCCTATTAATTTCATACGTATTTTCCTGCATTGTACCAGATTCACAGACTCTGCTTTTATAAATTATCCACAATACAGGATGGGCATGCTGCATGTGCCACTTGTTGCATACAAATTTCTTGCCCAATGAAATGAAATTGCTGGGAGCCAGGTAATTGCTTTGCAGAAGATGTTGAAACACTTTTTAGCCCATTTTTCACAACTTGGTTAAAAGATTCAAGTCTTCATACAGTAGATGTCTGCATAGTACAGCACCTCATTTACAGTCTAATAAAGAATGGAATTCTGGTTTTTCTGTAATGTGCAGAACATTAAATTACTGGGGATGGTGAAAAGAGTATTTTAGTGCTGCAGACATCTGTGGATGAAGTTTGCCCACTCCATTATTTTGAATAAGAATAAAATAATTGAGTACTGAAATTCATGGTTCTGTCACTTGATGTCAGATCCATGCAGAAGTGTAATGTGACAGAACTTGTTTCATCCCAAAAACAGGCGGTACAAAGAAAGAATCGGTATTGGAAAGTATGATACTTCTTGCACAACCAAGGCAGTGGGTTAAAAATGTAAAGAATAATGAATGTGGTTGGATATTAATGTATGGACATTAGTTTACAACAAAATCACCAAATGCAGCAATAGTGGGTGATAATATATTAACTCTTAAAAAAAGGGCATAATTTATAGTCTGTTCCAACTGGGATGTAGCAGTTCTACTTCGGTTTCAATTTCCTTTTAGAACTGAAGATTTGTGAAAGATTGTTTAAATGTTAGCTGCTTGGGGATGAGTTGGTGGTAGAAGGGACTCATAAGGGAGAATATTTCATGATACAAAGGCATTTTGCATGATGGTTTAAGTATGGGTGATCACTAATTGATGAAGTTTGGCAATTCCTGACCAAGGTGCCCCATCATTGGTAAGACCAGATGCCATGCATCAATAAATCAGTAGAGTTTGTAATTTGAACTCAGCCCCTTTAAAGAAATGATGTGCTTCTTTAATTTGCATATCAATAAAATTCACATATTTAGAATAATAGTCTGACAACTCAAAACAAAACATTGTACTTTACTATTTGGAGATGAAGTTGCTTTTAACACAGTGCAAAAATGTGATGTGTATTGCCGCCCTTCCTCTGGTCAGTGTCAGCTCACATTTTTGTTTGCAGAACAGAAGTTTAAACGGCTGTCTGTAAGTGAGAGATAAAAAGGTAAAGGGTAAAGTTAACCCTATACACACCATGAAGGCATGTAAGGGAGAGCTGCACTTATTCTTAACCTTGGCACTGGTTTGAAGTGAGTGGTTAGGTTCACACTTCGGCCATTTTACCCTGGCAAAAGAGCCTTTGATATCCATGGAATAGGAGACTAAGTGGGCCCTGAAGCAAGTCTGAACATTTTGTTCATACAGGTATTCAAATCCCAGAACATCCAACATGTAGCCTAATCATTTAGGTGTGAGCTAGCATAACAGACAATGTTACCAAGAGGAGATAGTGCAGCCGGAGAAAATCTAACATTTGCACAGTACAGTGTCAAAATTTTAAAATACATTTTTAATATATTGTATTTCTTTATGTTGATAAGAGACCTATTGTCTTGTTTTAATGAGGGATTTTGAGAAGAAAGTGCTGAGGCTAATGTTTGGACTGGTTGAATGTAGACTATGTCATTCTGATGTTCATTTTGTTAAGAATGGGACTGTTGAGGCAATGAGCATGCATAATGGGAACAGGTTTTGAAAATTAATGTAAAAAGAACCTGAGAGAATTTGTTTTCAAACACAAAGAAAAGGGACAATTTGGAGGATAAGAGGTTAGGTGAAAGGTAATATGAAAATGAATTTCATGGAAATATATTGTAAATGTGTGAACTGATTTTGAACCTCAGGTTTCCGTAACAGTGGGTAATTTTTGTGTCAGCTGAATTACTCTAAACTGCATAAGGAAAATCCCATACCATGGAGTTAAGTGTGAGTGTAGTAAGTTGTCAAAACTAATCTTCCATTTAGCAGGAGGCCTTGTAACTAATTTACATATATAATTGTATACCTGTTGATGTCACTGTATCCTATACATGCCAATAACACCCCTGAGTGAGAAATGGTTGTATTCATCTTTCCAGCAAAATGTGAATTTTTTAGTTGTACGTTAGTGCTAATTCATTGTATTCTAAAACATGCTGACATTATGATTAGCAAGACACAAGAACCATTTGAGAATTAAGCTACACAGTAGTGCCTTGCTTGCTGTGTAATGAGTTACAGAACATAAAATCCAAAAAGATGTCTGTAATGTACAAGCATCGTACTGTGAATTGCATACAGGGGTTATGCAAGTAGGGTTCTGGGTGTGTTGTATGCTCTCTTCTGGGTAATTCCCTGGCGTCTGAATTTTATATGCCAACGTTTCAGAACACTCTGTCTGTTCCATCTTCATAGGCGGGTAGGTATGAAGAATGACTAGGTTTTGAGAATGTTGGGGTATTTGTACAGGAAAAGGTTTGGCTCAAAAATAGCCTGAGCTAATAGGAAGGAGGGCGACAGGGTAGGGGTGGGTCCGAGTATAGAAACAGGCTGTGGAGGGTGACGACCCAACTGGAGGCCACAGGTGCATATGTGCATAGGGCGCGTGTCGGGGTGAGCCATGGGACGGTAGAGGTCAAACTATTGTGTTTTAGGTGGCTGTCTCCTTCTGGGTGTGGCTTGGAGGTGGGTGGTCAGATTTGTGTGCCTACCAGCTTTACCCTTGGGAGATGGAACCCCAGTATTTATTCAGAAGGACATACAGTGAACCCCATGGCTGGTCTCAGCTTAGTGGTAGCAAAGATTCCCACCTTGTAGAAATGAAAACTAACCACTAAAGACTACAGTTGCTTTATGTTCAGGGTTGCTGGACTTCTGTCACAGTAGGGGCATTTTCTTTCAATGGACAGAATTAAGAATTAGTTCCAGATTTAAGTAATGATTTACATCTTTTTTTTTTTATAACATTTCATTTATTATTTGTATGTGCTGTATGCATTTGGTGTCTGTAATATGTAAATAATGAGGAAGTAATTTCTCTGTGGTTCAATATAATTAATCCCTTCTTTACATGAAACTTACGTAAAACTTTATCATATTCTTAAAAAAAAACTCATTTTATAAGAATGTATTATATATAAATTTGATCTGTGACAGTCATTTCAAACACTCTTCAGTATGGATTTGGGTCTGCTGTGATGTGACGCTCTGTCATCAGGTGTGTGGTCTCTGACATTTCAAAGGAAATAGTGCCTTCACTGTGGGAGCCACTCACCTGATGATACAGCATCGTATCCCAGAAAGCCTGAGACCTCAACTACATGGTTATAAGATCATCATATCTCACTTTTTATGTATTTCATATTTAACAGAGTAAAGAAAAAGAATATTTAGTCCAACATCTGCATTATTCATTACTTTTGTTAATATTAGAGTGAATTTGAAGTAAATGATCATCAATAGACAAATATAGTTAGGTACAATGAATGAGAATAACTCTTTCTATTGGGCCAAACACATTAGGTGTCTTGCCACCCTTTCATGTGAGAATTAGAACAGATCCAGTTAGTGAAGCATTGTGTTCATTTTTTAAAAAATGAGATGATGGGAAAGGACCAGAAACTGTAAGTGTCAGTATAATTATATACTCTCAATTTGAGACTTGTGACAGGGCTTATGACCTGGAGGCTGAGAACTATTATTACAGAGATTTACTGGCTAATAATTTTTTCATTTATAACTTTAATCATTCTGTGAAAGTTGGAATGAATACCTTAACTTTGGGTACAGATTTTATTCTGCTAGAAAATCTCACATCGAAATTTACATTCCCATGCATACTGGATCTGAAAATGGGAACTCGCCAATATGGTGATGCGGCAAGTCTGCCCAAGAAGCAGAGCAAGATGTTTAAAGTTGTGAGCACCACATCTGGAAAGCTGGGTGTCCGCATTGGAGGAATGCAGGTTTCAGTTTTCTCTTCAATTTTTTTTTTGGGGGTGGGTGGGGGGGATGTGAATGAATGTTATTGAAAACTGACCTTACAAGCTACTGTTACAATAACTTATAATAGACTGGTGTTTGTGGTTTAGTATATACAGTTTTATAACTGGCGAAAATAAGTTACTGTTTTATTAGTGTTACTATTGCTATTACTATTGTCAGACAGATGCTGAAAGTTAATACTTTTGTCACCAATAACTTTAATCTTGTAACTATCAGAATGTTTATTAGTTTTCAGTTTATGTAGCTTATTTAACAATGTTGCAGCTTTGGAGAACTTAAATATAAATAGGGCCTGGGAAAACATTAAAGAGTATATCCAAATCTCAGCTAAAGAGGGTCTCGGTCTGTATGAATGGAAGCAGCATTAACCATGGTTTGAAGAAGATTGTTCACGATTTTTAAGTCAAAGAAGCAGGCTAACATGGCATGGTTTCAGGATCCAATTCAAAGCAATGTAGATAATCTAAGAAATGCAAGACGTGAAGCTAGTAAACATTTCAGGTACATGAAGAAGGAATATTTTAAAGCTAAAATTGATGGACTTGAAACTAACAGTAGGATAAAAAATATCAGAGACTTGTACAGGGGCATCAGTGATTTTAAGAAGGGTTACCAGCCTAGAACTAATATAGTATGGAATGAGAAGGGTGATCTGGTTGCAGACCCCCCACGGTGTTTTGGCTAGGTGGAGGAATAATTTCTCTCAGCTTTTGCATGTACAATGGGAATAATGATGTTAGGCAGACTGAAGTACATACAACAGAGTCACTAGTGCCTAAGACCAGTGCCTTTGAGCTAAAAAGACACAAACCACCAGGTATTTATCAAATTCCAGTAGAATTTTAAAGTGTGGTATCCTCATTGTATTTGTAAAGAATACAATCCATCAACGCTCAACTCACCTTAAAGTTGTGCATTGACAGATTATAGTCTTTTATTATCCAGCAGAACTGATTAAAGCAGGAAGTAGGACAATTCGTTCTGCAATCCATAAACTTCATTATTCCTTTTGCAATAAGGAGGAATTGCCTGAGCAATGGAAGGAGTTGATCATTGTTGCTATTTATAAGAAGGGCGATAAAACAGGTTGTAATAATTACAGATGCATTCCAATTTTGTTAACTACATACAAAATATTATCCAACATCTTGCTGTCAAGGTTAAATCCATATGCAGAGGAAATTATTGGAGATTGTCAGTGTAGATTTCAATATCACAGGTCAGGTACTGCTCATATATTATACATTTGTCACATACTTGAGAAAAAATGGAGTAAAATGATGCAGTGCATCAGGTATTTATGGACTTCAAGAAATAAAACTATAATATTGCCTGTTGTTTTGTATGGGTGTGAAACTTGGTCATGCCCATTCAGGGAGGAATGTAGGCTGAGGGTGTTTGAGAATAGGGTGCTGAGGAAGATAGGTGGGCCTGAGATTGACGAGGTAGCACAGGAGTACAGAAAACTACATAATTACAAGCTTAATGATCTGTACTCCTCACCAAATATTATTTGGGTGATCAACTCGAGAAGAATGAGATGGGCGGGCATGTAGCACGTATGGGGGCGAGGAGAGATGCATACAAGGTTTTGGTGGTGAAACCTGACAGAAAGAGACCACTTGGAAGACCCAGGCATAGGCGGAAGGGGGTTTTAAAACGAGTCTTCAAACAGTGGTATGGGAGGCATGGACGGGGTCGGTCTGGCTCAGAATTGGGACAGGTGGTGTGCTTTTGTGAATGTGGTAATGAACCTTTGGTTACCCTAAAATACAGGGAATTTTTGGACTAACTGAGGACCTGTTAGCTTCTGAAGAAGGACTCTGCTGCATGGAGTTTATTTTCTCAACTGTATAGGTTATATAGTGTCAAGTGAATGTGGAAGAAGGTGGCTGCATCCTGTTTTCAAGTACAGTCTGTGGAATGATTGAGGGAAAAGACAAAAATCAGTGAGGACAGCCAGGCTGGAGTTGTGACTTCAGGCTTCTGCTGCAGTGTAAATGAGGTCTTAACTGTTCACTTTTTTGGGATGTTATACTGCATTAAGTGGTAGTTAAAAGAAACTTTTCTTGGTGTGCTTGACTCTTGAAGGTGGAACTGATAGGCTGTCCCACAACATTGACAACAGTGCTACGTAACATTTCTGAAGAGCAAAGACTTCGCCATATATCAAAATCAGTACTCCCAAGTATTTCTGAACTTACCTGAGATGCTAATGATTATATTAAATAGGCCATATATCAAGTATCATAATGCAGCCTGAAGAATAAGAACCAACTAGATGCTACTTATTGTTTTATTATACTTATGATAGGCTCAACATATTTCGGGCACTGCTATGCCTATCATCAGGAGTTCGCGACTCTAGTGCTGATTACCACA
>Ga0136643_10011555_pt1 | contig 13103 bp, 8 predicted proteins | sample TergutLab28metaG_FD_96883 | JGI IMG/M metagenome (GOLD analysis project Ga0136643, IMG submission 96883) | Labiotermes labralis P1 segment gut microbial communities from Petit-Saut dam, French Guiana - Lab288 P1 (version 3) (version 3) | ecosystem: Host-associated > Arthropoda: Insects >...
CCCCACTTTTCTCAGGCCATTATCTCCGTAACCGTTCAACTTTGGATATAGGTGTTTTGGGTTATATCGGTATACCTTAACATAAGGAACACTCTCCCGAAGTCTGGCACATTCCTCCTGGGATACCCTGTATAACTGTGTTTGAGTTTCTATAAATATCACATTCTCTGGCCCTTTGAAATTTAACAGCATGTAATCATATCCACACCAGTGGGAGTTGGAATTCCGAAAATTATATAATTTATATATAATTATAAGATTAGAAAAATGTTATTGGTGTACAGGTTGCTGCATTCTGCAGATTAGCCAAATATTTGTGTGTATGTGTGTGGAGGGGGGGAGTTATAAAATATGGCGATTGTTCATGTAGTTTGTAAATGTTTTCCAGAAGATATGTTTCATCATTGCATGATTTTGTTGTTCACTAAATTGAAGGTGTGGTAGACTTCCAAGTAAAACCAATAATTACACTCTTTATACATCATTTTCTAACTTTGGTATATACCCATCCACAGGTAATTCTGTGTCACTGTGCACATATTTTATTTTTTTTAATTTATTTACAATAAGATTTTGTAACATGATGACTGGCTGAGCAACAGTAAGTTAGTTAGGAAGAACTCTGCCCCATGGAATTTACTGGGAGACTTCAAATGCTGATCAGACATGCTCATGAAGACTTGGGTTATTCGCAATATAAGAGAGAGGCTACAGGCTGGAAACTGGGCATACTAGGCTAACTTGTATCTGTTTAAATACCAGTGCATTAGAGGTGTATGAAGTTTAAGATTTGTAGAACATTGGTGCGCCCTGTTATTACTTGTGGAACAGAAACATGGTCGCTGACAGTGGAAGATGAGAATGCCCTTAGATTCTTTGAAAGAAGAATATTAGGAAAAAACCTTTGTACATGTATGGCATAGCGGTGAATGGAGAAACTGCTATGATGTGGAATTAAATGAACAGTTTGAAGGATGTGACATTGTAAGGTTTGTGACAGCACAGAGGGTGAGGTGGCTAGGACACGTTATGAGAATTTTGGAGAAACAGATGCCTGAAGGAATGCTGAAGGGGTGATTATTCTCTAGAATAAGGAAGGGATGACCACATACAAGATGGTTAACAGTGTGGTGATGGACTTTTGCAATGATGGGGGGGTCAGAGGCTGGAGAGGAACAAAGCAGGCTGGAGAAGCGTTATGAAGGAAGCCAAATCCCACCAAGGGCTGTAGTGCTGAAATGTTGTTGTTATTCATAGTGTTTTGGGTTTCAGTGTGCTAAATGAATGTTGTGGCCCCATATTTGATCCTGATCATGGTTACAAAAATAAAAATAGTCATTGTGTAATGACAAGTAGTGACCAAAAAATAGAATTGTGTGTCACTTCCATAAAATCACATTAATCAGATATGCCCCCAGACATATGACAGCCGGCACCCAACATACCAAAGGTGACTGTATGGCTCTTGGTAATAAGTTGAATGTATTCTTGTTTATATATGTTTGACTAGTTTTGGAGAAGAAGCACAAACAGATGCACTAACAGTTCTTATATGCATATCATGTATTAATTTTATGTATTTTATGTAGAGAGCACATGAAGTAGTTGTATTTAAGATGTTTCTACATATGTGTTCTATATATTTATTATTTTCAGACTGAAGTAGACGTCTTTCGGAAGGATAGTCGCAAACTTCCAATAGGAGATCCAGACATTGACTGGGAAGAAACTGTTTATTTGAATCTAATTATTCATCAGTTTGATTACACTCTAACTCTTGCCATCTGCACTCGCACAAGTCCCAAAGAACTACAAGTTCTGAAGAGACACTCACAGGTAAGCATGTGTTTCCATAGCTAAAGTAGGTAGACAAATTATATGCCTTCTATTTACCAGTGTGTGTGTGTGTGTGTGGAACAGACCAGCTGGTTTTACAAGTTCCACTTGCTCAAAGTTTCTGCTTTCATGTAGGTCGCACATCAACTAGATCAATACACCAAGTCTCCATCTCTCCAAAGCTGCTCCTCAGTTTTCAGCATCTTCATTCACTAACCTCCGAACCTCTTGTTCCCATCTTGAGCTTAACATCTTTGTTTTCATTTTTCTCATATTTTTCATTGGCAGAACCAATGCAATTCTCTCACATTTTTCATCCATATTATTTCAGATCCACACGTTTGAACTGTCACTTTTGCTATACTCATATGCTGTTGACTGTTATGGACTCTACTTCTAAGACCCTAATGCACTGAAACATCTATCTTTTTTTTCCCTATTTGTGCAAGTTTTCACATTTTTCTGTGGTCCCTTCAGGCATTATGGATAGAGGTTTCACTGTAATTGTGAAAGACCAAGTGCCAGTAGCAGCTGCACCATGACTGCTGGGTCAGACGCACTGGACATAATGTCAAGCTTTGAAAACAGAAAGGAACCATTTGACCACATCTTCTGTAGTAGACTCTCCAAGCCCTGCATTGCCCACCCAGCTCTCTCTGCCTCCCAAATGAGACAGTACTGCACACATATGCAGATTTAATGTAGGAAAAGGCATGCATGGATGATATGGAAACTGGATAATCCAACCATAGGCAGTTGGGAATTTACTGTACTGCACTAGCCTGTCAGTTATATTCCAGCTGTCTGCCTCATAGTACCAGAGAGTTTTGAATTCTTTGTAGTTTGTTGGTAAAGGTTAAAACATGAGTCTCCAACCTTTTGGTTGCATGTGGCCTGCTAGTTTGTATAACACACCAGCAACCACATTTGTAAAATATGTATATACTGTGACAATTAAACAATAATTTATGTGGCTAGGTATACCACTTACTGTTATTTTCCCATGCGCGGCATTCAAACTTGCCTGAAAAATCGGACATGGCCCATTTCCGTAATAGGGTCGGAGACACATGTTAAAACACGATAACCTCTATAGCAATCTTGTTTCCTTAAATCAAAACCGCAGGTAAGCAAGATGCTTTACAGAATATTTTGGTTAGCTGCAGGAACTTGGCAAAGCAATTTCTCACTCTTATGTATTCATATATGATTTGTATTGATTGTTGTGATTGGCGTTGTGCCAGCTGGCACTCTTCGGCTATCCTAACCGAGGGTTTTCCGTGCTTTTTCCTCAGTTGTAAGGCAAATGCCAGGGTAAAAGCCGCAAAGAAGGGGCACGGCCCGCACTCTTCCAAAATTTTTGTGTTATTCTATGTATTGTTTGTTTTGTGTTGTTCTGTGTATTGTGTGTCGGTAAATGTGTACTGTACTACTGCCACCAGGTGGCTTCCCAATTGCCGTTAACAAATATGTCAATATCAGTATCAATTGGTGTTGGATCAGCTGGGAAGGAGATGGAAGGAACTGTTATCTTGTTTTATAAGGAACAGTGGCAGTATTTCTGGTATGATGGAATTTCAGATAACCATAAGAAATGTCTAGTCAAAGTAACTGGCCTGTGGGTCAGTTTGTGAAACTTGACCTTCTGATACACAAACTGGGAGTGGTACTATTGTGCTGTGATATGTATTAGTTTGCGCTGTTGGGCTAGGTTGGCCAAAGTTTAGTTTGTAGTGCCACTTGTTTATTTATCGTGTTGGTATTTAAATTTTAGTGTATGGTTTATTAAATATCCATTATTTGAACAGAAAATATAAAATTGTGAAAATAATGGCATTTTGTGGAGTTGAGAACAGAGACTCTGCAACATGTCTTTAAAAATGCAGCTAATTCCCTTGTTGCCTAAATATGTAAAATTCTGTGGGTGTTTTTTATGTTAATGTAAGCCACTTAAAAGTTAAATGTCACCTGTCTGGGGAGGTAGTGAAGACAGCTGGATCTGACAACTTACCTCAGTCTTGGACCAAGTTGTGGAATGTGTGGTAATATGCATCTGTGTTATGTGTGCGTGTAACTTCATGAGTGGCTGATTGCCAGAACTTTGCTTCATGAAGGGACAGACAAAATGTTAATGTGAAATGAGTAGCTCTACTGTATATGCTGTAACAGGTTCCAGGTTTTTTTTTAATTCAGAGAATGGCTCCTCTGTCTGAATTTTCCCCTTTGTGGTTTTTCTCAGTCTGTCCATGACACTACCTCGTATTAACATTTTAAATGCTTATGCGAACATAACGTACACAAAAATAACAGCCCTAGAAATTAATTTTCTTTACATATTTAGACAGCAAGGAACTTTACTGCCTGTGTAAGATGTGCTGCAAAATCTTTGTTTTATTTTCCACAAAATGACACACATTTCATAATTTTATATTTTTTTGCTTTATAATACATTTTTTTTGTAACAGTGTCCAAAATTGAAATACCAGCACAGTAATTTAAAGGTTAAGCCATGACAGCTTCTTTCTGCACTCCACTTCATTCTTCATTAATCATCACACTTCTTTGTTCTGTATAATCAGATCTCTTGACAGCATTGTTTAGTAAACCATAAACGAATGTACAGGTGCAAAAAGGAGGTTTGCCATTTTGATCACACACTTTTGATTTTAATTACCTGATTTGGCGGCACTGTTCCAGAAAGTGTATGCATCCCCAAGTCGCAGAAGAATGGATACAAAAGGAGAATTGGAAGAGATGACATACCCTCATATCTGCTTTATGGTTGATAATTTTGATGAGGTATGGCAAATGGGTTTCTGTAGTTCAAGTTTCCCACCTATTCAAAAATTTAAAATAGATGAGTATTATCACATTTAATTCTGCATGTTTTCCTTTTATCAAATTTGACAATCACGTGGCAATTTGCAATATTTTTTTTTTGTCCATTTGTCATAAGTATAATTATGGATATACAGTTCATACACCAACAAATGTACTTTATTAAACTTGACAGAGTTTTAAAATTTTACATTAAAAATCACTTCAACTTGCTCCTACATGTTTCGGTCTTCGACCATCATCAGGGAGCCTTCACTAGAGCCTAGCTAAAGTTTTATTTAGGTTATGATTTGGTGAAAACTACGTCGTTATATCTTATATTTATTGGACCATGCATCATTGTAATAGTTGAAAACAAAAGACCAACTTGATGTCACTTGCTATATTTATTTCACTTCTTATGAGCTCAACATGTTTCGGACATTAATATATCCATCATCAGGAGCTTGCGACTATTCTGAAGCCTGCAACACGGATACCACTCCAACCCAACCTCACCAAAACACCAACACACATCAAACCAAGAACACGCGACCAATGTGGTAATTCAACAGAATAGTCGTTGGCTCCTGATGATGGATATATTAATGTCCGAAACATGTTGAGCGCATAAGAAGTGAAATAAAAATAGCAAGTGACATCAAGTTGGTCTTTTGTTTTCAACTACCTTGTTATATGTTATGTGGTGGTGTGGCAGCATGTCATAGGCATGTTGTGTTTACTGTACGCTGTGTTCAGTGCGAGTCACACTGAACACAGCGAACAGTACACATACCATACCAGCATACCACTGCTGGACATTGATGAATATTAAAATACTTTAGTAATCAGTAGAGGACAGTGTGTCAACTGTTTTTGTGCATGTGACATAAATTAGAAGTGTGACTTTTGTTTAAAAAGCAGGTGCCAGTAATAATGCTTTCAGGTAGAATTTTTGTCCACAACATAGCAGTTGTTCTGTAAGTGTGTGCTGGGGTCTGTTTCACTGGTGATACATTGGCTTGGGCATGAAACATGCCACTCCATCTAGTAGTGTCAAGTTTAAAAATGGGTGGATCTTACCTCCATTCTCCCTTCTATGCCTTTATGCCATCTAACTAGGGGATTGTGGCCACCTTGTGTGCCAGATCTGAAGCTCTGTGATTTTTTACTTCATAATAGTGGGGATATTAAGGACAAAGTGTAAAGCAATAATCCTTGCATTGTATGAAGCCTGGAAATAGAGCATTCAGAGTGTAGCATCATCATTGTCACTGACAGTAATTTGATGTCCACTGAGCAGCATTTATGTTAGGTGTGACACTTGTCTGCATACCCAAGGAAATTATTTACGGTGCCTTCTTTAAATATGGTGAGTAAAAACGTAATTTTGACTGCAGTACTTTTAGCTAAAGTGTGTAGCCTGGATCTCATGGGATGGTTGAATAGTGGCTAGAAGTGACAAACAGTGCGGGTCACATAAAATAATGACCTTGTATAACACATTCACTGCTGCTGTGTTTTAGAACTGAGGCCCTTCAGCGAAACTTGTCATTTTTAGGCACATTCACAAAATTGCAAAAACGTGACCATTAGTTTCATCATGTCTGTCTGTCCTTCTGTTCATCTGACCATCTGCATGGAACAAGTCAGCTCCCACAGGACGTATTTTTATGAAATTTGATATTTGAGGTTTTTTTTTTTTTAAAATCTGTTGAGAAAGTTTAACTGTTCCTAAATTCTGACAATAATAATGGGCACTTTACATGAAGACCTGTGTACATTTATGACAATATCTCTCTATATTCGTCCAAGAATGAGAAATGTTGCAGACAAAAGTTAAAGAAAAAATCAAAACATGCATTTTATATTGAGTAACTTTTTTCCAAAAATTGTGTCTGTGAGGTAATGCAGAAAAATGTCATAGAGCCAGACAGGTCACAGACCAAAATATCATATGGCACTTGCGCTTTGCATTCTGATAAAACACACATACACACACACACACACACACACACACACACACACACTCTCTCTCTCTCTCTCGTTACACTGTGGTGAATCAGATTGTGGCAGGATTTGTGTCACCTGCATGGCATAACAGACACACTGCATTGAAAGACAATGCTACCAGGGGACACAAGGTATTATTGTGAAATTATGTGCAAGGGTTACAGAGCAGTCAGTGGTGTCTTCTGTAGCAGGGAGGTAGATGGTAGTAGACACAATGGTGACCACCATGGTACATTTTAAAGGGTTTTGCAGTAGGTGATACTGACTTTTGTTGTCTGAAATAAGGGAAATACAGTGAACACTGGTACTGCCGGTGCACAAGGTAAAGAGGCTACATTGTACACCAGTCACCATTATGGCAATAAGTACGTTAAAAGCAAATTTTTTTTTTTTTTCACTAGTTATATAGCCACCAAACTTTGAAGCAAGTTCACTTACCAAAGAGTTAGTTATGTTGATAAATATTGAAGGAAGTTGTATGTTAACAGGTGTTCTGTGATATATTGGTGCGAGATGGTGAGATGGTTTGTGTGGAGCTGGTAGCATCTGACAGAGACGGGGCAATACAGGGCGTGATATTCCTTGGCTCTATTCGTTATGATGCCCTGAAGAAAGTGTATGATGCCAGGGTAGGTTGTTAAGCTTTACATATACTGAAGAAGGATACAATAAACAAAAGGAACTTAATATAAAGAATTACAGATATTTCTTTTATTGCTGAACTGTGCACTGTGGACTGGGCGGCATCATTGGTTGCTGTGCCAGAGTGATGTTGTCTGCTGTAGACTGGACAGTCTGGCAACTGGGCATTGCAGAGTGGGCAGCATCATTGGTTGCTGTGCCAGAGTGATGGTGTCTGATCTAGAGTGATAAGCGGTCCGGCATCTGGGCACTGCAGAGTGGGCAGCATCATTGGTTGCTGTGCCAGAGTGGTGATGTCTGATCTAGAGTGATGAGCAGTCCAGCAATAAAAAATTCTCTGCTTTCTGAACCCAGTGTTCATAAGTGTCACGTGCACCATACACCTTTACAGATGTCCGTCCATCTTTCCTGCCCAGTGTACTGTTTGAGTTGGTTGTATTTTTGGCAGACTTTTCATGCAGTGGGAGCTGGTGTGGCATAGTCAGCATAGCAATTATACTCAGTCCATGGTTCAGTTCCCGATAGGGTAAAAGATTTTTCTCTCTCCCAAAATGTCCTGACCAGCTCTGGGTCACACCCATCCTGTTATGCACTTTTTATCAGGGTTCTTTCCCAGGTTGAAAGCAACCGAGGTGTTAAATTGACCACTCACCTCTATATAGTGCTGAGGTTAAGAAGGGGTGGAACTGTAGCTGTTATCATTCCTGCGTGGATGATTGTGATGACAGGGAGGACTTCCTTACAAACAGCCAGGCCTGGCATCATTATGCCCCTCCTTCTGCTCCCTTTTCCATTTAATTTTGAACCATTTGAGAAATTTAATCATCCTGCTAGATCATGCCTCACTTCTCTATTTTGTACTTCATAAAGAGTCACTATTGCAAGTTTGAACTTTTTAGGTGGGAAAGAAATGTTTCACCATGTTGTGAGGTTTTCATATTTGGTGTGGATCTTTTAGAAATGCAGAACTTCAGTTAAGGCCCCTTCGCCCTCTTCCTCCAGAATGTAAAGCAGTATAATTGGTACATCAGATGTGCGTTTAGCCTCCCATTTGGTAACTGTGGTTATCTGTTGCAGATTTAATGCTGGTATCTCCACTGAAATGGATTACAAAATTTTCATTTTTATGTCATAGCTGTTATCACCATTCAGACCCGAACTCTTGAAGGAAAGGAAAAATATTAAAGTTCTTTTAACGATGTATTGCTTCCAAAATATAACTGTAATTTATAAATCTAAGTTTTAAGGTTGTGTTTTAGTTATTGCGGTTAATTTTGTGATGTGTTGCTTTCCTGAGTTCTGTACTTGTGTAATTTTTTTTTGTTTTCAAAACAAACCCCAATACTTTTTTCTTACAGTCAAGTCTGAGTAGCAAGATGGCCCAGCGGATGACGTTCGGACTGTTTTCTGGTGCTGCAACCCAGCGGGTAGAGTTTGTTCGCATGAAAGGTCCCCAAGGCAAGGGCCATGCAGAAATGGCAGTTACAAAACCCAAAGGTAAGGGCAAAAAAAGGTAAAAAAGGTAATGCTGTCCCTGCCTATGCCATGAAGGCCTTTAGGGAGAGCTACATTCATTTTTAACCCCAGCACTAGGAAGCAATTGGTTAACTTCACACCCTACATTTTTTCAGCAACCATACAATAGGTGAGCTGCACTTGTGCGCTTATGTGTGTGTGTGGTGTGGTGTGTGGGTGTGTGTGTGTGGTGTGTGGGTGTGGGTGAGTGTGTGTGTGTGTGTGGTGTTTTTTTTTTTAATAATGATTTATTTAGGCATGCTCCATTACAAGAATGTAATACTACATGCTTCATTGTACATTTTGGTGACTTTTTCATCATAGGGAATGCAGTGACCTGGATAATCAGTGGATTCCCTTTACATTTACAATACTTTGAACACCTAAAGACCAGGGGTGTACAATTTGTAAAATCCTTGTAGTAGACCAAGTGGTGTACAGAATCTAAGACCCTTGCAGTATATCAAAATTTATCGACTTTATAAACAGTAAGAATGATTTTAGATACTTTGATATTAACTCATGCTTATGTGTGGTGTGTGTGTGTGTGTGTATAGGATATTCTCAGTATCATGCCCAGTAGTTTCATTTAAGATAAAAAAATGCATTCCTTTACTTTAATACAAAATATCAGATGTTTAGGGTCCCAGTTAGTAAGGACACCTGGACTGTCTACTGAAAACTGGGACACTCCCAGGAAAATCAGTATGGATGGGAGCTCTACCTATGCTGTATAATCTGGTACAGAGTTACTGATATTTCAGAAGACACTGTCCCCTGACTCTTCACTGTACTTGAACACATTGTTATCTGTGTACCAGATTACATGGTGTCACCGTAATCTTAACTGTGGGTAGGTTCTGGAGCTGAAACCCCAACTTCGGAACCTGGACTGTGTGCGACAGACATGTGGGATTCAGACTGGGATGAAGACCCAGAGGACTTCTATGTCTACAGGCATCAGGTACAGTTTGTTGTGCAGTTGGAACTGTGCTATTAGTGAGAAATATTATTTTATATGGTTGGCAGTCCAAGGGAAGAATATAGTCTGAAGATTTTTACAGTGAAAGCCTTACCATTCAGTAAACAACAAATTACATACACTTGGTAGATGAACATGTTTCACCTACCTTGATCATCCTTGTGGCAATCTGACTCATATGTTTCTAAAGGTAAAGAACATTAATAAAACCCTAAGGGTGGTCTAAGTGGTGAAAACATGTTGTACTGTTAGTAGTATTTAATTTGCAATATTTGGTTGATAAGGCTGTTCGTAATTGTGTACAGTTTGAGGGTGTTTGAGAATAGAGTGCTGAGGGGAATATGTAGGCGTAGAAATAGGATGTACCAGAACGACAGTGGGCTGTTGGAAAGCCAAGAAAGAGTTGGATGGTCAAGGTTGAAAATGACCTGAAGGAAATGGGTGTTACAGGCTTGAGAAATACAGCTACAGTTAGAGACATCTGGAAATTGTATTGAAGGAGGCCAAGGTCCTGCATGCATCATAGAGCTAGTGGAGAAAAGTAAAGAAGAAATAGGATGTAACATGAGGATGGAGAAAATTACATAACTACAAGCTTGAAAATATACAGTATTTACGTAATATTGCTGAGTGAGACTTATTACATTAAGGAGGGTTATATAAACAAATAGAATGTATAGAGGAACTGTGAAAAGTGTAGAAAAGACTTGTAATGAAACTGAAGGAAAGAGGCTGTATGGATATACTGTATGTGCCAGACTGTCAGAATTATATGCAGCAACTCTTCGTTGAAAGGTTGGTAGGAAACTGAGCTGGCTAACAAATAACTTGTGTTTATATAACTTATTGTCATCCTTAGTGATATTAATCACCTGCACAATGTCAGGGGAGAGCAGATATTACGAAGCTCATCACTGTGTAATTTTCTTCATCCTGTTACTCTTGTGTTCCTTGAGTCCAAATATTTTCCTGTGTACTATGATCATAAAAATCCTACAGTTTCTCTTGAATGATATGTGCACCATAGTTCTGTAATGTTGGGCAAACTGTTGGTAATGTAACATTTTGTGTGCTGCCTGTTGACACAGAGACGTCTGAGTGATCCAAGCGCAAATCTTAACAACTTCGTAAGAGGTGGATGGAAGACGAAACCGTATGAAACGACGGGTGCCAAGTCTCGTTCTGAGAATGAGGGTCTAGACTCAATGGCTAATGGCCTGACAGAAATTGAGGCAGGCGATGTACGAGATGGTAAGAAACAGAGTTATGTTAGTTGTGTTGCTTTAATTATAACTTGAAATGTTTGTCATGTTCGTTATGAGACTGGACTACGAGGGGTGATGTATAGAGTAGTGTGACTGCTACTGACTTTGTAATGCACTGTGGACAAACTTGTCTGCCCAGCTGTAACTGGAATCACCTCCCCCTGCCCATAGCCTATTTCTGCAATTGGCTCATTGGCCAGCCACAAGGGTTCTGCTAAAGTTGTCGCTACCGAACGTACAAAATCCTTTCCGATTCCCATTTCGACTACAAAATGTCATAATCATTGTAGTGGAAATGATGAAGCTGTATACATTTTATTTAGGACAGTATACTTCACTATCAGGGGACTGCGGTAGCACAGTGATTAAGGTGCTGTGCTACAAATTGGAAGGTTGCTGGTTTGATCTCAGCTGGTGTCAGTGGATTTTTCATTGACATAAAATCCTTCCGATCGCACTATGGCCCTGGGGTTGACTCAGCCTCTAACAGAAATGAGTACCAGGGGCATTTCCTGGGGGTAAAGGCGGCCGGTGCGTAAGGCTGACAACCTTACCACCATCCTGTGCCATTGCCACGAAATCTGGGAACCTTAACTTCCTGGAACCCTCTGGGCCTGTCCAGGCCTGTAATGGGACTGCTTTACCTTTACTTCACTATCAAATTATGGTAGAGTTTATGTCTGAAGTCATCTGCAAAGTACCATTCAGTGTGCTCTAGCCTTTTTTCAGTTGGTTTGGTGCTACTCTCAGCATTTGAGTTTTTAAATGTTTTTACATATTAGTTTGTGCAGAAAGGCCAATGGTCTTACAGAAGATGAGCAAGTAGGTGAAATTTTGGCTGGAAAGTTACGATATGTGTGTTTGTAATTTGTTGAGGTACAGAATTGATGAAGTAGAGTTGTTGGACAACTGTGGTCGCAGAGCAGCAAGTTTTCCCAGACAAAGAAATCGTGCAACCATATTTAACACGCGTGTCACAGACAGTTCATAATAAATCCTCCCTGAAAGTGTGAGGTTCTGAGGATTGCCGTCTTTGGGATGTGGCATCATATAATCCTGTACAAACTTGTGCTTTGGACATACATGCAGCCTCCACCTTGAGGATTATTTCTGGCCAGAAGTTTGAGGCTGCACATTTCTCTGAAAAGTTGGTAGTAAATGGCTCCATCATGGAACTTCTACATGATTCTGCAGCTGTTCTTCAGCTTTGGTTCATAGTCACTTGGCTGAGGTGTATGTAGAAGTGTTTGAAACCACCTGATCACAGCTGTCAAAATGTGTCAGTATGTTAACTTGACTGATCAGTTTATGTTTGGGGTTAGACCTGTAACCCCAAATGTAATCATGTCTGTCTTATATGTAGACTGGGACAATCTGAATTTTATATGGGAGGATTTAAAAGTTCCTGTACTAAAGTGTATGTGTACTAAACCTAACCTGACTGCCACCTTTCTGCATATTGACACTAGCTACAGCAGTCTTGCTGCTCATAGAAACGTATGTGGAAATCCTCTTTTGGTACAACTGTGAGATCTGTTGCTGTTTTCTGTTGAATATTTTCTGTGGACACAAAATAAAGACCTTTAGGCCCAATCTTGGTTCATGGAAAGAGCCAAGAGTTGCATGGAGCCCGATCTGGAGAATATGGTGGTTGAGGGATGGGTGGAATTTGGTTCTTTACCAAAAGCGGATGCAGTGCGAGAGAGCTATGACAAGGCACGTTGTGCAGTTTCCAATTGTTCCTTCATTTTGATGGCCAGATAGCATCCCTCATTTGATCCAGAACTTTAATATAAAAAGTAGTTTATGTGAATGTTGGCTACATTCTTATCGTTCCGTGATGTTGCTGGCAAGCCACTGCACTTCTCACATTGTAGGGATTCCTTACAATTTTTCAATCAGTTGTACCATGTACACAGACATTTTAAGTGCTTCATCTCTTTACACAGTGTTGGGGATTTTAAAGCTTTCATTGCTGCCTTTGCAGAAGAACTTGATGTTCACCCTGTTGTAACTGAGCCTTGTGATTAACA
>Ga0136643_10011560_pt1 | contig 13101 bp, 10 predicted proteins | sample TergutLab28metaG_FD_96883 | JGI IMG/M metagenome (GOLD analysis project Ga0136643, IMG submission 96883) | Labiotermes labralis P1 segment gut microbial communities from Petit-Saut dam, French Guiana - Lab288 P1 (version 3) (version 3) | ecosystem: Host-associated > Arthropoda: Insects >...
AGATTATTACTATATGTCAAACGCTGAAAACATAAAACACAATGGTCTTTTCGGAACAGCTGCTATATTGAATTTAAATGGCAAAAGTTTTTCTATAGTAATTCCAGTGGCCGGAAATTATATGGTGTCAAATGCTATAATAGCTGCAAAAACAGGATTTTTATTAGGACTTTCTATAGAAGAAATTCAGAAAGGGATATATGAGTTTGAGTCTTCTGCTGATAGAATGAAGGTGGTAAAGTTCGGTAATCTTATAGTAATAAATGATACTTATAATGCAAGCCCTTCTAGTGTGAAAGCTGTTTTGGAGCTTTTGAAAGAGCAAGAAGGTGAAAAAGTTGCCATTTTAGGTGATATGTTTGAACTAGGGGAGTTTGCTGAGGAATATCACAAAGAAGTGGGGGAATTTGCCTTAAATATTGTTGATGAACTTTATACAATTGGCGAGCTTGCAAAATACTATGGTGGATCACACTTTGAAACAAAAGAGGACTTTGTAACTTCAGAAGAATTCAAACATTTAAAATCAAAAGAAGCATTTGTTCTCTTAAAAGCTTCTAGAGGAATGAAATTTGAACAAATATGTGATTTGTTCTCTAAATCACAATAATTGAGAGGTTTTAATAAATATGATTGAAACAGCATTAATAGCAGCATTAATAGCATTTACAGCAAATATTATACTATGCCCAATTTTTATACCTTGGCTTAAACGCGTAAAATTTGGGCAGAACGTTCGTGAAGATGGACCTAAATCTCACTTAAAAAAATCTGGCACACCGACTATGGGTGGAATTGTAATACTTATTGCATTTGTAATAGGAGGTATTTTCTTCTTGAGTGATAATGAAACTGGAAGATTAATAATGTTCGTTACTTTAGGATTTGGTGCAGTCGGTTTTTTAGATGACTATATAAAAGTAGTGAAAAAGCGCTCTTTAGGTCTTAAAGCTCTTCCAAAAATATTTTTGCAGCTTCTAATTTCTGCTGTTTTTTTGTATTTGCTTATACAAATAGATGAAGATTTCGCACGTTTCTATGTGCCTTTTATGTCTGGAGCTTACATTCATTTAGGATTTATGTTTATACCTGTCTCTATTTTTATAATTTTAGGAACAGTGAATGGTGCGAATTTTACAGATGGGTTAGATGGCTTAGCAGCAGGTGTAACGGTTTTAATTACAACGTTTTTTTTGCTAGTATCGTATGGAATGGATCATGAAGTTACAACTATCGCAGGGGCGGCAGCTGGCTCTTTACTTGGATTTCTTTTATTTAACACTTATCCTGCTAGAGTTTTCATGGGAGATACTGGGTCTTTGGCTTTGGGAGGATTTATAGCAGCAATTGCTATAGTACTTCGTATACCTTTGTTTTTAGTAATTGTTGCTCTTGTTTATGTTGTAGAAGTTTTAAGCGTTATGATTCAAGTACTGTACTTTAAGAAAACTGGTGGAAAGCGCTTCTTCAAAATGGCACCTATTCATCACCATTTTGAGCAAATAGGCTGGCCAGAAACGAAAGTTGTTTCAGTATTTTATATAGTAACAGTTATACTTATCTTAATTGGCTTTTTGGCAACTGGGGGAATTATATGATGGATTATTCAGGTAAAAATGTTCTAGTTGCAGGTTCTGCGAGAAGTGGAGAAGCCGCAAGTGCCTTATTAAAAGAACAAGGTGCTATAGTTATTATGAAAAATATTTCTGATAAACTAGAAGAAGAATATGATATTATAGTACAAAGCCCAGGAATTCCGCTTGAACTTGTAGAAAATGCAGCCCCCTATGTTATTGGCGAATTTGAGCTTGGGACTCAATTTTATAAAGGGTCTTTTTTAGCAATAACGGGAACGAACGGAAAAACGACAACAACAATGTTACTTCATCATATTTTAAGCTTTGATTTAAATCTTTATGGAAAGGTAAACATAGCTGGTAATATAGGTGTTCCTTTAACTAGTTTAAAGTACGAAAAATTTCCTTGTGTTGTTGAAGCTTCTAGTTTTCAGCTCGAATCTATAAAAACATTTAAACCAAAAATAGCTGCTGTTTTGAATATTTCAGAAGACCATTTAGATCGCCACAAAACTATGGAAAACTATATAAAAGCGAAAGAACGTATTTTTGAAAACCAAACTGAAGAAGATATTTTGATTCTGAATTATAAGGATGAAATTTGTCTAAATATGTCGAAAAAAGCAAAATCTAAAATAATCTTCTTTAACAACGGTGAGGAGCTTTTATTCGATAAAGAAAAATTAAAATTGCAAGGTAAACATAACATAGAAAATGTTCTTGCGGCAACTGCTATGGCAAAAGCTTTTGGTGTAACTGATGAAGTGATTAGGGAAGCTATTCACTCCTTTATTCCACCAGAACATAGGTTAGAATATGTAAAAACAATAAATGGTACGAAGTTTTACAATGATTCAAAAGCTACGAATCCAAATTCTACAATGCATGCATTGAATTCTTTAAAAGGAAGTATTACCTTAATCGCGGGGGGAAGACTTAAAGATACTGATTATAGAGAGCTTATACCTTATTTTACAAATGTGAAAACTATAATCGTATATGGAGAAGGTACTGATTACTTATCGGAAATTTGGAGTGACTACAAAGTTATAAAAGCAGATTTTAACGAAATAGTAAAACAAGCATTAAAAGAAGATTGTGAAAATGTATTATTTTCACCAGCATGTGCAAGCTTTGATTTGTTCAAAGATTTTGAAGAAAGAGGAAAAGCTTTTAAAAGCTTAATTAACTTAAGGAGATAACATGGCAGAATTATTAAAAGATAGATTAAACAAAGAAGTTCTTGAAGAGTTTGCTACAAGCATTAAACGAGTTTATGAACCATTCCCGATACAAGACTTTATAAATTTTGCGATGGATGATGAATGGGATAACTTGGAGCTGATGGGACGAGGTAAAAAAATTACTACTTCTCTCGCTAAATGTTTTCCACAAGACTATAAAACTTCGCTTAGTATAATTGACAAAGTAATAGAACATTTTGAAGGTGAGAATTTAGTAGTATGGTCTTTTCCAGACTTTGTTGAAATTTATGGGCAAGATGAGCAAAATTGGGATTTATCTATGACTGCTTTGGCGAAATATACTGAATATGCTTCTTCTGAATTTGCAGTACGTCCTTTTATAATTAACAATGAAGAGCGTATGATGGCACAAATGTATGAATGGTCTAAACATGAAAATGAGCATATTAGAAGGCTTTCGAGCGAAGGTTGCCGTCCACAATTGCCATGGGCTACGTCATTACCAAAATTCAAAAAAAATCCAACACCTATTTTACCTATACTTGAACAACTAAAGACAGATTCTTCCCTATATGTAAGAAAAAGTGTTGCGAATAATTTAAATGACATTTCAAAAACTCATCCAGATTTAGTTGCTAATCTTGCAAAAAAATGGTACGGAAAAAATGAATACACTGACTGGATTGTAAAGCACGCTTGTAGAACTTTGCTTAAAAAAGGAAATCGTGAAGTTTTATCTATTTTCGGTTACAATGACATTTCTTCTATAAACTTTTCTGACTTTGCTTTAGATAAAACAACTATTGCTATTGGAGAAGATATTAATTTTTCTTTTACAATTTTGGCTCAAAAAGCCACAAAGGTGCGTTTAGAATATGGCATTGATTTTGTAAAAGCCAATGGAAAAAGAAGTAGAAAAATATTTAAGATATCGGAAATTTTACTAAATGAAAATCAGAAAAAAAATTACACAAAAAAGCATTCTTTTGCAGATTTAAGCACAAGAAAACACTACCTTGGAACTCATTCTATTACTCTTATTATTAATGGAATGGAACAAGGAAGTCTTGATTTTAATATAACTTGATAAGTTATATTAATTTGGTTAATGTAGGGGACTTCGTCCTTGGTGTCCCATTTGTGGTAATAATCCACGCTAGAAGCGGGTGGTCGAGGACGGTCGCCTATAAAGAAGATTAATATAGGAGGTGCTTAATTTATGGTCGCAAGTCGTCCTAGAAATAGCAAAAAAACTAATAATAAACAAGATTCTGGGAGTACGGTTTACATAGGCAATTTAGATGCTACTTTTCTTATTTGTACTATAATTTTGGTTCTTTTTGGGATTGTAATGGTTTTTAGTGCAAGTTATTATAATGCTTTTCATAATTCAAATGATAGATTTAGATATTTGATGAATCAATCTGTTTCAGCACTTGTAGGTGCTGCTGCACTTGTTTTTCTTGCAAACGTTAATTATAGATATTTTAAACGTTTTACAACAATAGCTTATATTGGCACATTAGTTCTTTTGGCTTTAGTTCCTTTTATTGGTCATGAACATGGTGGGGCTGTAAGGTGGATAACAATATTTGGAGTAACATTTCAACCTTCAGAGCTTGCTAAAGTCGCACTTATTTTGAAGCTTTCTTCTGTAATATCAAATAAGAAGAATATGCTTCATACTTTGAAAGGGACTTTTCAAGCACTTGCTATAGTTGCTATTCCAGTTGGGCTTATTGCTATAAGTAATTTTAGTACTGCACTTATAGTTGCTATGATAGGAATGGGAATTATTTTCATAGCAAGTCCTTATACTGCTATTTTTTTCACATTGGCAGGTGCGGGAGCAGCTTCAATAACTGCTTATCTAGCATTTTTCTCAGATGGCTTTAGAGGTGCACGTTTTGCTGCTTGGCTTGATCCATTTTCTGATAGATTAGGAACAGGATTTCAAACTGTACAGTCTCTTTATGCAATAGGTTCTGGGGGATTGTTTGGCCTTGGCCTTGGGCAAAGTAGGCAAAAATTAGGATTTATTCCGGAAGCACATAATGATATTATTTTTTCGGTAATAGTTGAAGAATTGGGGATAATAGGTGGAGGCTTAGTAATATTTTTATTTGGTGTAATAATTTGGCGTGCTATAACGATAGCAATTAAAACGGATAGCCTTTATGGTTCATTAATAGCAACTGGAATAGCAATTATGTTGGGCATACAAATCATTATAAATATAGCGGTTGTTACTAATACAATTCCAAATACCGGTATTCAGCTTCCATTCATTAGTTATGGTGGAACTAGTCTTTTAATTTCAATGGCAAGTGCAGGACTTTTGTTAAATATTTCAAGATATTCAAAAATGCTTTGATTTTTTCTGAAAATGTGTTATAATAGTTTTTAAGAAATTATTAAAATCAAAATAAACTAAATATGGAGGATTACTTTGTTAGTTCAGATTTTTATTCTGCTAATGTTCATACTGATAAATGGTATTGTAACAGGGGCAGAACTAGCTATACTTTCTACAAACTCTTCTAAACTTCAAAAAGAAAAAGATGAGGGAGATAAGAAAAAAAGTGCAAGAGTTGATCTTATTCTTAATTTAAAAGATAATAGCTCCTTTTTGCCTAGTATAGCTATTGCGTACACTTTAATAGGAACTTTTATCGGTGTTTTCAGTAGCGCCGTTTTTGGTACGCCATTAATTTATTGGCTTTTAAATTTTCAATATTTTTATAATGTAATTGGTGTTGCTGCTCTTGAAAGCATTGTTATACTTATTATAACGGTTGGTGTTAGTATCATTTCTATTATATTTTCTGAAACGGTGCCTAAAAGAATTGCCCTTAGTTATCCAGAGAAAACTTCTCTGTTAACTGTGAAAATGATTCACATTCTTTGTAAAGTTTTCAAACCTTTTTCTTTTGTTTTGGGAAAAGCGGCTACTGCCATAACAAGAATTATGAAAATCAAAGAAAAAGATGGAACAGAGCCGCCTTCAGAAGATGACATTAGAATAATGGTTGAAGATAGCGCAGTAAACGAAGATGAAAAAGAAATGATAGAAAATATTTTCGATTTAAATGACACTATAGTGGAAGAAATTGCGACTCACAGAACAGAGCTAATAGCCCTTAATATAGAGCATACTAAAGAAGAGCTTTTAGAAGTTTTAATGGCAGAACATTCAAGAATACCAGTTTTTGAAGAAAGTATAGACCACGTAATAGGAATTTTGCATATTAAAGATGCTATGACCGAGCTTCTAAAAGGTGTGGAGCTTAGAGACATCAATCTTTCAAAAATTATTAGAGAAGCTTACAAAGTTCCACATAGTAAGAAAATAGATGAACTTTTAACTGAAATGCAAAAAAACAAAAAGCATATGGCTATAGTTATAGACGAATATGGCGGAACATTTGGTGTAGTAACAATGGAAGATATTATAGAAGAGGTTATAGGTCCAATTTTTGATGAATACGATTTAGAGACGAATAATATAGAACAATCGTCAGATGGAACGCTAATAATTAATGGAATAACTCCAATAGAGGATGTTGAAGAAGAGTTAGGCTTTAAATTTGACGAAGAAGATAAGAAAGATAATGACACAATAGGCGGCTTTATAATAGGAAGGCTAGGAAGAATTCCAACAAATGAAGAAGATGTTGAGTACATTTATCCGATTGCACGGGCGATTAGTTTCGAGAGCGAACGACCAGCCCAAAATGCTATTTTCAAAATAAGGGGCGTTTATGAAAATAGAATTCAAGAGCTAATAATAACTATTGTAGAAAAAGAAGAATCGGAAGAATTGGAGGCAGAAGACTGATGTTACTAACACTCATAAATATAGATTTAGATGTTTTATTTCCTGGGACAGAAGTTTCATTTGAAGTTTTTGGTGCAGAAAATGTGAAATTATTTAAAAATATGCAAATAGGAAGAGACGGTCTATTTGCTTCCGCTGAAGACTCACAAAGCGGTGGAGTCTATAAAATAGGCGTTATTGCTGGCATAAAAACGGTGGACATTACCGAAGAAGATAATGCACTCATTACTTTATATGGGAAAGAACGTGGTTTTATAAAACAAGTTATCCAGAGAACAAAAGGTATTTACGTAAAAGTGCGTACACTTGAAGATCTTGAAATTCCATACAATGAGGACGAAGATAGGATTCTATCTCTTCTTAGGACAAGCTTTAAAAACTATATGAAGACAGTTCAAGTTCCTAAACCTATTTCTCATTTTATAATGCAAGGTGGAGATATATCTGGTGTTTCTTATCTTTTAGCTTCTATTTTAGATTGCTCTACGGAAGAAAAACAAGGTATTTTAGAAGAAAGAAATCCTATAGAACGTATTCATCTTTGTTTAAAAGCAATGCAGAAAAAGTTAGAAGGCGTTTTATCAAATAGAGAAGTAGCAATTGAAGCGAAAAGAACGATTGAAAAAAATAATCAAGACTACTACCTGCGTGAACAAATGCAAGTAATAAGGAAAAAACTAGGCGAAGATGACGCTCCAGAAGAAGATATTGAAAACTCTATAAATGTGCTTTCTGAAAAATTAGGTGAAGATTCAAAAATTATTACAAAGCTTAAGCGTGAATTTAAAAAGCTTAAACGTTCTCCTATGAATGCTCAAGAAGCAAATGTTACTCGTGAATATTTAGAAGTTGTACTTGATTTACCTTGGGGTGAAAAAACTGAGGAAAATAAAGATTTTAAAAGTGCAGAAGATATTTTAGAAAAAGATCACTATGGTCTTGTTAAAGTTAAAGAACGTATTTTGGAATTTTTAGCAGTAAGATACAAAAGTGGCTTTAAAAATTCACCGGTCTTGTGTTTAGTAGGTCCGCCTGGTGTTGGGAAAACTTCTATAGCAAAAAGTATAGCGAAGGCTCTTGGTCGTGAATATATTCGCATTTCTTTGGGAGGTCTTCATGATGAAGCAGAGCTTCGTGGTCATAGGAAAACTTATTTAGGAGCAATGCCAGGGCGTATAGTATATGCGCTTCGCCACACTAAAAAGGATAATCCGCTAATTTTGCTAGATGAAATAGATAAAATGGGTCAAAATAGCCACAGAGGAGATCCAGCAGCAGCTCTTTTAGAAATTTTAGATAGAGAACAAAACAAAGAATTTAGGGACAATTATTTAGAAATTGGCTATGATATTTCGGACTGTTTATTTGTGTGTACCGCTAATTCGCTTGATAGTATTCCCCATGCTTTAAAAGATAGATTAGATATTATACACCTTTCTACTTACACTTTAGAAGAAAAAGAACAAATAGCCCTTCGTTATTTAGTCCCGAAACAATGTGAAGTAAATGCAGCAGAGATTGTTATAGAAGAAGAGGCGGTAACGGAAATTATACAAGGTTATACAAAGGAAGCAGGTGTTCGTCAATTAGAGCGTCAAATAGAAACTTTATGTAGAAAAGTAGTTAAGTCAGAACTTTCTTTAAATGAGAAAATAGAGGTAATCACTAGAGAAGATGTTGCTAAATTTTTAGGTGTAAGAAAGTTTAGAGAGAAACCGCAGTTAGAGACTCCTGAAATTGGTGTTGTAACGGGATTAGCTTTTACTGCTTTTGGTGGCACAACTTTAAGTATAGAAGCTAGTAAATGTCCAGGAAAGGGACGTTTTAAACTAACAGGAAATATCGGAAAAGTTATGAATGAGAGCATGACTGCGGCATATTCTTTGATTCGTTCTAAAGGTGAAGAACTGGGAATAGATGAAAAAGTATATAAAGAGATAGATATTCACATTCATATTCCAGAAGGGGCAACTCCAAAAGATGGTCCTTCAGCTGGAATTACTATGGCAACAGCACTTGCTAGTATTTTCACAGATACTCCTGTAGATAATAAAGTAGCAATGACTGGAGAAATAACGCTTAGAGGAAAAGTATTACCAATAGGTGGTCTTAAAGAGAAAATTTTAGCTGCAAAATCAGTTGGCATAAAAAAAGTTATTCTTCCTATAGACAATGAGGGAGAGCTTTTAGAACTTGAAGAATATGTTAAAGAAGGTTTGGATTTTGTGTTAGCAAAAGATATTTCAGACGTTTTTTCACATGCGCTAGTACGCTAAGGGAGGATACTTATGAAAGAAGAACAGTTGCTTGATAAAACATTAGAAATTTTAGAGGAAAGCGGTGCAGCTTCTGCTTACAAATTTATTCTATTAAACAAAGATGCCTTACATGAATATAGTAGTCAGTTGTATAATTTTCTTTATTGTCTTAGTGCTTTAATTGGTGAGAAAGATGAATCACTTGCATGGATAAGAGAATCTGTAATTGAAAAAGGTTATTGGTACAGACCGACAGTATTTGAAGATACTGATTTAGATTCTATCCGAAATGAAGATATATTTTTAGAATGCAAAAAAATATCAGACACCAAATATTATGAGGCATGTAAAACTGCAACAACACTTTGTACATGGAATGAAGCGAAAAATATGCAACTTGCATTGGTGCTTCACGGTAATCAACAAAATATGTATTCAGGTAGAGAATATTGGCAATTTTTAAATGATGAGGGTTATCAAGTTGAATATGTTCAATCGCGGGTCATAGACTCATATATGCTTTATAGGTGGGAAGATAATGATGACCCCCAACTTAATGAAATTGTGGAAAAAATTTCTTGGAATAAATATGACACTCGCATGTTATGTGGTTTTTCTTCAGGTTGTAATGAAATATTAAAAACCTTGTTAAATACAGATATTATATGCGAAGAAATTATGTTGCAATCTCCATGGATACCAATAATTGATGATGATGAAAATCTAGGTAAACTTATGAGCTTACTTAAAAAAGTAAGAATCAAAATAATCTGTGGTGAAAATGACAGTGACTGCTTACCTTATGCTAAAAGGTTTAACGAAGAAGCGACCAAGAAAGGACTTTATTGTAAGTTGCAAGTGATAGATGGTCTTGGTCATAGCTATCTAGACTATATATAGTTAGTTCGTTAAGGAAAGGGTGTGCCTATGAAAAAACTTGCAGAAACGATTTTAAAAGAGTCCTATGGAAAAGAAGCGATTTTTAGAGATGGACAATATGAAGCTATACAGTCTGCACTAAATAAAAATCGTACTATTGTTGTGCAAAGAACTGGTTGGGGAAAAAGCTTAGTTTACTTTACTTCTACTAAATTAAATAGAATGTATGGTAGAGGTGTTACAATTATAATCTGTCCTTTACTAGTTTTAATGGAAAATCAAATAGCAGCGGCGAAAAAGTTCAACCTTAAATGTGCTGTTTTGAATTCTACAGTGAAAGATAAGTATGCTAGAGCGAAAATAATAGATAATCTTAAAAAGAATATTTATGATGTTTTTTTCGTCAGCCCAGAGACTCTTTTAAATGATGAATTGCAAGGTATAATTTCTAGGATAAAAATTGGAATGTTTGTTATTGATGAATGCCACTGTATTTCAGACTGGGGTCATGATTTTAGACCAGAATATAGTAGACAATATGAAATTATAGAAACACTTCCTAAAAATATTCCGATATTAGGCACTACTGCAACAGCTAATGATAGGGTAATAGAAGATTTAAAAGAACAATTCGGAGAAGAGACTTTCATTTCAAGGGGACCTCTGACTCGTGCGTCAATGTCTATTGAAATTGTTAAGCTCGGCTCCAAAGCACTTAAATATGCTTGGATTTTGAAAAATCTTCCTATTATTCCTGGTTCTGGTATTATATATTGTATGTCCAGAAGGGAATGTGATATGTTATCACAATTTTTAAACAAGAATGGAATAGAAGCACGTCCTTATTATTCAGATCCAAAAAAAGATGTAGAAAATGTTATAACAGAAAAGTTTTTCATGGAAAACAAAGTGAAGGTAATTGTCGCCACCATTAAGTTAGGAATGGGTTATGATAAACCAGACATTGAATTTGTTATCCATTTTCAAAAACCTAAAAATGTTGTTGAGTATTACCAACAAATAGGACGTGCAGGAAGAGGAATTCCAAATTCTTATTGCTACTTATTAACAGGAGAAGAAGACGATAAAATTCATCATTATTTTATAAATAATGCATTCCCTACTGAAACAGAGGCAAAACAAATTGTGGGGTTGATTAAAAAAACTGGAAGGATTTCTCAAGCCGCTTTATCGAAAGTGATTAACATTAGAAGGAGCAAGTTAGAGCGTTTCTTGCCTATTTTAGTCAAAGAAAAAGTTATAGACAGAGAAGGCATGGTGTTCAAAATAACGCAAAATACATTTGAATATAATAGAGAATACTACGAAAAAATCAAAAAAATTAGAGGCGAAGAATTACAAGAACTAAATGAATATATAAAAACATCGGACTGTTTGTCAAAATATATAGTAAATTCACTAGATGACACGACATCTGAAAATTGCGGAAAATGCTCAAACTGCATAGGTGGAAGTATTTTACTAGATACTAATAATGAAATTACACATAACGAATTAATAGAAATTCAAGAATATTTAAATAGTATATATTTAGAAATAGAGCCAAGAAAGCTATGGACAGATAAGAAAAGAATACCAAATCCTAACCATAAAGGCTATGCACTAGCTATATATGGGGATAGTGGCTTAGGTGAAATGGTTCAAAATGACATAGAAGCAGGTTTAAAATTTAGAGAACTACTCATAGATAAATCTGTAGAAGTTCTGAGAAAAAAAGTTCACTTTATAGACGATTGCATTATAACTTACGTTCCTAGTTTAAGAAATGATAGAGTCGAAACTTTTACAAAGGAATTAGCAGAAAAATTAGGAATTCCTTTTATGGATTTGCTAGGAAAAAATGAAGCTCCAACGCAAATTGAAATGGAGAACTCTCATCATAAAGAAACTAACGCAGTAAATTCATTTTATTTTAAAGGAGATAAACTTGACCCTTCCAAAATGATTTTAATAGACGATTTTGTAGATTCAAGATGGACTTTATCAGCATGTGGACTTTTGTTGAAACAAAATGGAGCACAGATGGTGATACCTTATTGTTTGGCGGATAGTTCTTATGGAGAGTAGATTAAGTTAAACGGACGAATACAAAAAAATATACTGTTAAGTATGGAGGTAAAATGACAGCAAATTCCGAAAACAAAGATATAGAAATAATTAATACGCAGTATCTGGATGAGGAAATACCACTTCATATGGATGAACAAGTATTGTAATGAATGCACTTGTAGGGGGAAATTCTTAGTTGAATAGAGAGGATAACTTATGATAATAAAAAACGTAGATTTAAAAGTAGCGGTAGCAAAAGATGGTTATCCCAATACAAATATTGAATTTGCTTTTGTTGGTCGCTCAAATGTTGGAAAATCTTCTTTAATAAATACTCTACTTAAAAGAAAAATTGCAAGGACAAGTCAAAGTCCTGGCAAAACTAGGACTATCAATTTCTATAATTTGACAGGTAAAACAGAAGAAGGCGAAAATCCCGAATTTACCTTTGTAGATTTGCCAGGTTATGGTTATGCTAAAGTTTCTAAATCAGAATCCGCTAAATGGGGTCCTATGATAGAGTCTTATTTGAAAGAAAGGGAACAGTTAAAAGCTATCTTCCTACTTTTGGATATAAGACACGAACCAACAAAAAATGATATACAAATGTTTGATTGGTTTAACCATTTTGGCTACAACACAATTATAGTAGCAACAAAACTGGACAAAATCAAAAGAAGCCAAATACCAAAACATCTTAAAGTTATAAAAACCGCTCTTAATTTTAAGGGAGAAGTACTGACTTTTTCAAGCCTAGAAAAAAAGGGAGATGAAGAACTTTGGCAAACAATTAAGAATACGTTAGATGAAGAGAGGCAATAATGAGAAAGGGAATGCTAGTTATAATTTCTGGACCTAGCGGAAGTGGCAAAGGAACAGTGTTAAAAAAATTAATAAGAGAAGATTTTGCACTTTCAATTTCTATGACAACGAGAGAGTCTAGACCAGGTGAAATAGACGGCAAAGATTACTTTTTCGTTACCAAAGAAGAGTTTCTTCATGCAAGGGATAATGGTCAATTGCTAGAACACGCCGAATTTGTAGGCAATATGTATGGAACGCCAAAGAAATATGTAGAAGAGAGAATTTTGGCTGGACGTGCTGTTATTCTAGAAATAGATGTTGAAGGGGCGTTGCAAATTAAAGATAAAATAGAAGAATCGATTTCTATATTTTTGATGCCGCCAAGCTTTGAAGAACTTTCAGAACGGCTTCTAAACAGGCAAACAGAAGATTTAGACACAATTATGAGAAGCAGTAAAAGAGGAAAATAT
>Ga0136643_10011562_pt1 | contig 13100 bp, 9 predicted proteins | sample TergutLab28metaG_FD_96883 | JGI IMG/M metagenome (GOLD analysis project Ga0136643, IMG submission 96883) | Labiotermes labralis P1 segment gut microbial communities from Petit-Saut dam, French Guiana - Lab288 P1 (version 3) (version 3) | ecosystem: Host-associated > Arthropoda: Insects >...
AGGTGGCGGACGCTTGTGAGTGTGGTAATGAACCTTCGGGTTCCATAAAATTCGGGGAATTTCTTGACTAGCTGCAAACCAGTTAGCTTCTCAAGAAGGACTCTGCACCATGGAGTAAGGAAGCAAGTAAGGGACAACGGTGGGTCAACGTGGGACTCTAGAAGTTTGGTGGGGGCATAAGAGCTGGAATTTTGGAACGGAGAAGGTTCCTAAAAGCAAGCAAACAATTAGGGCGTTTTTGATACATCAGGTGTGGCGGACGTCGAATTTTGTTACACGTGACTTGTTGAGTTACTAGTAATACTAGTAAGCAGTGAGATGTGGAGATATCCTGGAGGTTTGGTAGCTTGTGTTAAAGTGGTAAGGAGACGGTTGCTTTTGGTGGTCCCAGTAGTTACAAAACAGACAAGATGAGAAGAGTGCATGGGGTGAGGGCATGGTTAATAATGCAGAGATGTTGTGGGAATCAATTATCCTCCTAGTTCGCAGTTAGAAGAAACAGTCAAAAGGGTTATGGTAGCGACTTGCAAAAATTACATAAGAGCTCAAGAAAATTTTGACTCCACCAACCTTTTACGCAAAAATGTAAAGAGACATACTATACTTGCAGTTATAATTAAGATAAAATGAGTCTTATATAGACAAACAGAAAATTTAAATGATCTGTCAAGTTTAAGCTAAGAATTTGAACCCAAACCATCAGATCCATAAAGAATTATGAAGGGCGAATTTGTTGGGTGTTAGATTCGTGTAGATTGGCTGATAAATAAGCCGATCCCGGTGGCCGTGCGGTCTAAGGCGTCGGTCTGCATCTGTTTGGTTGCTGGTATTGAGGGTTCCAATCCCGCTGAGGGCATGGATGATCCTCTTCTCTGTTCGTTGTTTGTTGTGCAGTTAGCGGCCTGTGCGACAAGCTGATCACTCTTTCAGAGGAGTCCTACAGGGTGTGCGTGTGAGTCCGTGTGTGATCTAGAAACCTCAAAAACGAAGCGGAATACACTAGACTAGGGCTGTTGCGCCGAAAAAATGTACTATATGAAGTGGACAAATTTCAAATTTTTTTATATTAATAAAACAAAATACAAAAGGGACAATGATCACAAATATTGGAAGTGTGATAAAGAAAACAGTGATTGTGTTAAAATTTTGAAGATGAAATTATCTGGACTGCAAGCCTTTGAGGAAAACATGGAGTTAGCGGACACAGATTTCTGTACAGTTGGAATGTACCATAAAATATGTTCCGAATGACGTATTGCGTCAGGAATTATAGGGTTAAAACAACATCTGAAATTAACAACAAGCATCTCATCAACGTAACTATTTTCACAGTTCCACCACAAACTTCGTACAAATTGCAGCAAGAATTCCATCCGCTACGAAGTCTTCAAACCTCGTTTGTTTCAAATTCTCTTTCTTCCCGAGACTTTTAACCTACACTGTAATTGTTCAAAACTTCTAATCAGCCATAGCGATATTTTTAATCCGAAGCAAATTTTGGCTTCATGAAACACCCCGCTGGGGAGAAAGACTGGGAAATAATTTTCAATTTTCTGACACACGTAATACAAAATGCTGCTGTGTGGGGCGGATTTACGCCAAAGCCTTCTGATTCTAAATTACTGTGCCGAGGAATTAGCCTGCCCTTAACATGGGGCGCAGCGAGAAAGCAACTAATTTATATACACTGATGTCAGCTGACGTCGGCTTAGTGCCACTGACAGGTCTCCGCTGGGTTCCCCGTCATTCATTATCATCATGCCACAACCCGCGGGATTCAATGAAAAAAGGACTAAAATTATTTCTTTGAAAGTGTATGTAGGTCAGTAATATTGGGGTCAGAGCTGGTTCAGTGGCTGCAGTGACACGACTGCAAGCCGGATGGCTGAGGTATTGAGTTCTATTCCAGGTAGGGACATTTTATGTTCCCTTCAAACCAACTCTAGCGCTCAATCAGCCTCCTACTTACTGGACAACGGTGGTCTCTTTCGTCTGAGGTACAGCGTTGAATGCAGACTGTTGTCCAAGAGCATTGTAGGGTGTTCGCAAATATTAGTGCGAAATTCGAAGGAAGATTAGTGTGTTATTTCACCTAATGTCACTGCATGATATTTACCAAAACCTTTGCGCAGTATCTGCCAATATCATTGGATGATATCAACCAAATTTTGTGGACAGTATCACTCAACATCAGTGGGCAATACTGGCCAACATAGGTGGCCAAGAAGATCCACCATCCCTGCATGTTGGCAAATAACAGTGAAAAATTTCAGTGAACATTAATGTAACATATTAAGCAACATTATTATTATAATATTGGCCAATATTAGTGGAGAGTAAAAGGTACAGAAAATTAGTAACAAAACATGGACCGGTTGCACAGACAACCCCGATAAAGACCGATCACATTCCACAATACAATGTAATTAAGCACATATCTACATCAGTATCATAAGACATCATAACTGTATTCATACTAAAATACGTGAACACATTGCGTATTAATATTATCTTTTAAATATTGCCTTTTCCACTTAATATTAATGTGCTACGTATTGATCAAATTTCAGGAATCTGGTCTAAGTGAAGTGAAGCGAAGTAGCGTGAGTTACGGTGAAGTTCCTGGGGACAGAAGTACCATGTACATTAGGGTGACCTTATACTGAGGATACTTGATTGTACTGTGACTATTTCATTTGGTGTGTATCTTGTACTGTGGTTATTTTAACTTGCTTTGTAATGTGTTGGTGTATGTGTACTGGTATTTATTGTGTTTTGTATTGTTTGTACTGTGTTCTTGTATTTCGTTTATGAACATTTATTCTTATTTTTTTTTGTCTGTACTAGTGTAAGGACTACTGCCACAGAGTGAAAACTCAATTGCAGTAAGTAAGCAAGTAAGTAAGTAAGTAAGTGAGTGAGTGAGTGAGTGAGTGAGTGAGTGAGTGAGTAAGTAAGTGAGTGAGTGAGTGAGTGAGTGGGTGAGTGAGTGAGTGAGTGAGTAAGTAAGTAAGTAAATAAGCATGTAAGTAAGTCAATAAGTAAGTAAGTAAGTAAGGAAGGAAGTAAGAAGTAAGTAAATAAGTAAGTAAGTAGGTAGGTAATTAAGTAATAATAATAATAATAATAATAAATACTTTTGAAAAGGCGTTAAAACATTTAAACCAAAATCTATGAGGATTTTATCTCCAACACATAACTTTACCATAAATGATAATGGATCAACTCAAATTAATGAACAATATCAGCAAAATCAGTGGATAATTTCGGCCAAAGTCGGTGACTAATGTTATCCACTACCATGTCATAATACCAGTCAATATCACTGTAAATATTAGCCAAAATCACTAAATTTTTGGCTAACATGAGTATTTGCATCCCAGCCTCGCTGTACCTAGATCATGCTAACAAAAACATAGTTATCTGGGTTTCGACAATGGCTGATTGATTATACGAATATGATGTTGGACACTGCCATCACATCGGCCACTGAACAATGCCTACACAATATTATGTTGGACACTGTCATCACATCGGCCACTGAACAATGTCCACACAATATTATGTTGGACACTGCCATCACATTGTCCACTGAACAATGCCCACACAATATTATGTTGGACACTGCCATCACATCGGCCACTGAACAATGCCCACACAATATTATGTTGGACACTGCCATCACATCGGCCACTGAACAATGCCTACACAATATTATGTTGGACACTGCCATCACATCGGCCACTGAACAATGCCCATACAATATGATAATGGACACTGCCATCACATCAGCCACTGAACAATGTCCACACAATATTATGTTGGACACTGCCATCACATCGGCCACTGAACAATGCCCACACAATATCCTGTCATTCATCTCCCATCTTCTTCTTCTTCACAACACAACAGAGTGTCTCCAAGACAAGAAGCAGCTCGTTGGTACTGTTTAGGAAGTTGTCGCTGTGTTAAAGCGAGTGATATATACATGAGTCACCACTGTCATTAAAATGGTTAATTCAGCCGCAGTAATTCGACATAGTTCGGTCAGGATGAGATGAAGCAGCCGTAGGGGGAAGACTGGGCATTTCTGCTCTAAGGTATTGTTTCTCTACTTAATTGCATCTATCATTAAACCAATTCGCGGGATGTAACTGGATGCTGAGAGCTACATGTAGCTAAGTAATTAGTGGCAGAGCTAGTGCGAGGTGCTGTGTTGCTGCAGCTGCACTATTGGGGTCACGCCAACAGAAGGCGCCTAATGCACATGAAGATATCAGACAGCCAATAGCATATTAACTACGGGCACAGGCTGGAAGACAGCGGAAGGTACAACCGAAGTTGCTCCTGCACATGTCGTGAGATGGGGGAAGTGATTGGTCAGCTTTGAGCCCCGGCCGCTTGACCCCCGGCAATAAAACCTCCTGTATCCATTGAGTGAGAGGTTCGGTGGACCTCACAAGCCGTTCTGGATGTTTGGGATACGACGAAAATATCTTGTCTCTGCACGAAATCGAACTGCGGGCCGTCCCACCAGTACGTATACTCACTACTCCCACTCAGCTGCTCAGATTATTATTATTATTATTATCATCATCATCATCATCATCATCCTCATCATCCTTTCCTACTAAAATAAGTACCGTTTTAGCACCTTGAGGTTAGGGTAAAGCGCCCCCGCCCCATACACACACACACAAACACACATACATATGTATGGAATTTTTTATTTTCCTCTGACTTAGTTTCTTTTCCCATTTAAGCCTTAGGCTGTCAGTGGACTTTCCTAAATTTCGTATTTGTGATTCGTTTATACAAATCATTTTCTATGTGTTAATTCCAAATTTACATATAGCCATTTTTTACAGAAAGAACTCCACTCTCCCAATTCCTTGTTGCTGGAATGCTTAAATAAATAAAGACAGTGTGGAAGAGTGTGAACTGAACACGTATGGTTCAATACAAGGACGAGTGTTAGGCTGTGGTGGAAGCGGTAATGACACTTCATACTGCACAGAAGGAAAATAACTTCGTAACAAATTAAGCCACCGCTACTTCTCAAAACGGACTGCACCGATTGGGCCTCTGAAGAAGAAAAGAAGTGAAAGTACTTTTCTACCCACTGCTGCTCTATTTCCGAAAGAGCATTGCTTTCTTAAAGGCTTCCAGGCTTCGACCATTTGTTCTTCCGGTAAGAGCAGCATGTAACCAACGATGAGTATGCAGCAATGGTGGAATGGCACTGAAAAGGCAAAAAAGAAGTTCTGGGAGAAAAACCTGTCTCAGTGCCACTTCGTACAGCAGAAATGTCACGTGGACTGACCTGGAATTGAACACGGGCCTGTGAGGTGAGAGGTCGACGACACGGTCTGAGCCATGGCACAGCGAACTCTGAAGACAAATATTAAACCGAATTATATACAAATATTCAGCCCGTACCGCGCAGTAAACACTCCCCGTCTCTGTTATACAAACCAGTCAGTTAATGTTGTATAGGTAAATAATCGCTGTTTGCTCTCAGATCCACATAAAACACCTAAATACACTGTGTGGGCAGAATGTATAACTGTTGAACGTTAAACATGGTGGTACACACAGCAACCAAAGGGCTTTCAGGGCGTTGAATTCGGTAGATTTGTCAGCATTTCAAGAATAAAAATGCAGCCTTCACAAAGAAGCGCATCTAAATCCTCAGGCAATTACAGAGACAGTACAAGTGAAGACAAACGCATAGTTCTGTAATTTCCAGGGCTAGGAGGCCAAACATTTCACATACGGACACAAAATTCTGTGTGATGCAACCCGCCATCACCAAAATGTTGGAAGTTGGGAGGAGGGCGGGGAAATTCAGGGTGGGAGAAGGTGCAGGGAGGGTCCTCTAGAGCTCAAATGGGTCGATATGTGCAACTTCGAACCCCGGTGATCTCACAAGTGCCGGTGGATCTGCCCCCTGGCAGACCCTGGATATCAAGCACTTTACCGTACGTAAAGTATGTACTGTAGGCTTCTTTCGATGGCTTCATTACCCCGGAAACATCAGCATGCGACGTATCTCACCCAACGAACACGAAACCCAACCTTCAGAGTGCCATATTAACTACACCCCACTGACCATTAAACGACACCGCACTTTGCCCACACACTGTATTTAAACGTTTCGTCTAGTTCTGACGGTAAACAGCGACCGATTCACTGAATATTCAGAGGATGTTGTTTGGTAATGCAGACCGGTTGTGCCGGATTTTAGGTTCTCAAAGCGGAGTTGTTGAACGTTGAAAATTTTCTCGGATGTGACATCGTGTTGACTGGTAAATATTTACCGACGTTTCGTAGTACTGTAGTACTTCTGTCTTCAGGGTTAAACAGAAACTTCTTGAGTGTAAGGCGGACTGTATTTGCTGCAAGGTAGGAACTGAATCACACGATTTCGCGCTTCTAACTGCGGCTGTTTTCTCGAAATGTTAATCAAACTCTTTATTCGTTATTGCTTACTAGCGTAAAGCTCGTTGGTGGTTCAGCATTTAAATCGTTGGGGTTATCGATTGATTAAAGGAGAGTGTTTCACAAATTACATTAAAATATAAACTTGCAGTGTAAACTTGATAAAAATCGAAAGACACGATGGAGCAGAAAAGGGAAGATAAAAATCTGAAAATTGAATATTAACACAGTCTATCAGCAATGATGTGGCGCGCATTACCGTTTATTGAACAGTTCTTTAAAACATAAAACATAAAACACTACTTGTACACAATCTAGTTAAAGTTCTTTTTTTTTTTTTCAAATCCGTGACACAAAATTACGAAATGCAATATCTGACAAAAACACTGGAAGGATTTCGACAGACTATTGGATCCATTTTGTTGATTTGGTACTGGACACATTCGACCTTCGTTCTTTTTTCAAAATATTCGTCATAATTACGAAGAACCAAAATATCGCTGGTTCAAACCTCGCCACATAGATCGGCTATCGTACCAATGTTCTTTGTGGTTGTCTTCAGTCCATCCAATTAAATATCTTGGTACTACGTGAAGGAAGACCGAGGACCACTTGCTTCTACATGTAGAAATTAATTAAGCATTAATCGTCTATATTTAGAAACTATAAAGGATGATATAACAGGAATGGCCACTGTTTCTGGAGTTGATAGTATAGGTCGTTGTGAGAGGGAGGGGGGGGGGGGAAAGTTCGTATGAACATTTCTCCTCACAAAGACCGATACTATAAGCTCTCTAAATATTGGCCTTCCCTCTTGAATCACCCTGTATCACCTCGACTCTTGAACGCTTCTCTATATAAACGTTAAATAAATGTCTAAAGTACATAAAGGCGTTACTCTATCCCAGAACCGAAAGTTAAGTCTCTGTAAGCTCATCACGTCTCATACTAGCATCACAAATGCTAACACAGAGAATATTTCAAACTTCAGCCGGTTTGCAAGCCGCACAGATTCAGGAACTCTATACCAAGTTTAGACCTCCGAAAATTCTCAGATGTTGTCTTGAAACTAGATGCAAACTTTCATGAAAGAACTTCTTAGCTGTTACTTAAATGCCGGGACCTTCCAAGTTAATTTAAAGAATATTTGGAAATTCTGTTCCTACCGCACAAAGAACACGCCGCGTCTCCTGTACAAAGACAAATGAATTTCCTCAACCTTGAGGTGTCTAGCAGTTTTCTGACATCTGTGGTCACCCCACCTATCCACATGTCGATGTGTTTCACAACTGGTCGACTGCCATACATTTTTCCTTCAAAGATTTTCCTTTTGTTCTTGATCCCTCCGCCCTGTAGAACTGACCAGTCCACTGCACTCTTCAGAATCTTAATACGTATCGTTATATCTAAAAATCAATTCTGAAACTACAGAGTTTATACAGCGCTATGATCATAGCGTAGAATATAATGGATATGGATCGGTCCTTCGAAAGCCCATAACCCCTATTTGCGTTACAAATCCAGTAAGTGTCTTCTAAGAATCGAGCCAGAAATGACTGAAAGAAAAGATTCTACAGGGGGAGCCATTTCAACACCATCCAAATACGAAACTGTACGCCTTGCGCCCACAATCACATGCTTTCGCAAAATGTGGTGAGCCGCCATCAACAGCTCACAAGACATCCAGCAAACCTCTCGGCAGTGTCTAAAGAGTCACGTGCGAGTCTCATTTTTCGCTCCATGATTGGCGTGGGGATGTACACAGCAGGAAAGCTCCACTTGCTGTCAGCCCCACACACACACACACACACACACACACACACACACACAGAGGGTTGGTTCAGTGTCTATCACATAGCATGTAACAAGGGTCATTATTCTGGACGAGTGGCCACACCGACTGGACTGTAAATAATTTTGCTACCACATTCCTTTTATGTACTTAATTCCTTTCATTTCTCTTCTAGCACCGTCACTACTATTGGTCCTGTATCGAATCATTAACAGCTTGCGTAACGGTTTATTGTGTGTGAAGCGTGGGGGAAGGTGGGGCTCTTTGCACCTGCTGTGGAGGAACGATCGGTCTACACGGGAATTTATTAAGAGTAAGCAAAGAAATAATATAGCCCTGTGATCTACAGTACAGGCGAGTCAATATTAAACTGACAAAGCTTCACACGCTGTTACTTGGCATGCTTTGACTCCGTTATTTGCAATTTCACCGTACAAAACGTAAAACAAATTACACTAATTAGTGACAAAGACTGTAACTAACGTAATGGGGCGGAGTTACAACTGAAACCTGACAGTTGTTCAGGAACTCAAACATCCTGCGTCGTATGAAAGTCGAGCAATAGGTAGCCAATGGACTCCATCTTCGCCAGACTAACCCAATCCACACGTTCACACCGAATTCGTCTTAGACTCATCACAATAGTACGACGCCCAGCGTCTCTCGCCTGACGTGCAGAACAAAACACAAGGATCAAACGCAGCCTAATTCGAGAAGTGGGGAAATTTAAATAAGCACACCATACTTCACCAATGATCGTACATTTAACAACCGATGGGCGCCAAGGGGTGGTTCCAAGTGTCACGTGATATGCGCCTATAAAACTATTCAGTCGACTTTAATCTTACGGCATGCTCAAATAATGACTGTCTTTTGGGAACACGGTAATGAACATTCGGGATTAGTAACTGAGGCTAATTTTCTTGGTCAGGTCAGCGATTGTTAGGTTCTCGGAAATTATTTTCATGCAGCGACTCTTACTTTAGGTGGTAACCCACGTCACACTGAAATTCCTCACTCCATAGCCAGCCAAGTGCCGGTCAAGGGCGAGCCGAATGTGACAATGTTTTTCATTACAATTTAATATTACTGATTGTTGTAGGTAACATCACTCTTTTGTGCTGGTTAACCAGCAGCGATTTAAATCCACACAAACACAACATTTGAAAACCGCAGGTAGGAAAGTAAACAGATGAACGCACGGTGTTCAAATGTTGTGTTTGTGTGGATTTAAATCGCTGTTGTTTAATATTATTCTTTCCTTCCACAGCCAATGTAATCATTTAAAAATATTTACTATTTCTATTATTTGTAAATATACATATGAATATTATATATCCCTTTGAATTGACGGCTGTCTGAGGACAGCGATTTATCGCTGTAACATGTAGGAGGGTTCATGTGGGTGGATGTTTTGTGATATTATATGATTTATGTGCGTATGTTGGTATGCATAAAGCGTAGGTGCTCTCTGGTCAGGGCTATAGATGAGCATGGAGCAATGGTAGTAAGAAGAGTGGCAGAGTGAAACAGAAGAACTCGACAGAGACCTCCTGTAGTGTAACTTCATCCTCCATGGATCTCACACAGAAAGAGCGGCTCTGTGATGAGAGACCGGTGTCTGGCCGCCTGACCTACAACACAGCTACTGCAGTTCCACACAATTGTTAGCACTGTACTGAGCTATGATCCACTTCAATTAATCGGTTTCAGAGTATGAAATGACGTAAACCGAATGCGTGATAAACGAATAGAGAACGTGCACAGTAGGATAAGAAGAAGAGAAAAAAAGAAACTCGGAATCTTCTTTGGAGAAATGTTCCACACACATCGTAACTACTTCTGCATAGCGACATCACGAACAGATTAGCCCTTGAAATCACATTTGTAACTACCGTGTCCCTTTAATCGTATCCCCGAGCACTCTAGTTTTATCGCATGCGAAGTCTACAGCCGCCGCGAAATCCCGTGACAACTGCCATGCTCATGCTAGCGATAAATGAAACAGTCTGTGTGTGATAGCCACACTGCATCTTTGAACATTGAAACTCTATATACTGTCCACAGAGTGCATTTACGGTTTCCATATCACTGTCCAGCAAACTGACACTACTTCCCTACACAAAATTATCCCATGCTTGTACTTGAGACGTGGGCCGGGATAGCTCAGCCGGTGTAGCGACTCGCTACGGACTTGGCGGTCTGGGGATCGAATTCCGATGGGGCGAGATTTTCCGCACCGGCCCAGACCCGCCCAATCAGCAGCCTGTACAAAAGATACCGAGTCTCTTTCCCAGGGATAAAGCGGCCGGAGCGTGGCGTTGACCACCCACCACATTCAGGGCCGACGTTAAAGTAAGAGTAGATCTATACTTATACCCCACTTCTGGGGCCTCACGTGAAATTTGCTTACTTTTATTAAAGAAGGTGTGCGCTTTTGTGAGAAACTGATTTGTGTTCATCGAATAACGAAAACTCGTAAGCAAACAGCTCGCTAAGTATGTATCAGGCACGCTCGCGTTCAGAGTTCCTTTACTGCTAAACCAACCTGTTATCTGCCACTCGTTAAGCCAGTTTAACTTACTACACGTTCAAAGAATCTGTCTCGAAATTAAGGCGAAGGAACTGGGAACTTCGTAGCTCTTTGCGACGTCACAGAGCAAACGCCTGTCAAAATTATTTCTTAATATACGACAGGACACATTTCTTTGAATCTAAGCGCCAGCTTGAACTTGGACGCCATTTTTTTTGTGGGTTTATGTTGTAATGAGTGTCACATGTAAACCTTCCAGTGTCGCTTTTGTTGTGCGTGTGGATGGCTAATACGTCGCAAGATATTAGCATCCAGGCAGGATTTTTTTCCCGCTATGTTACCACCTTTCTCGAATTCTTTTATCAAGAGAACGAATCGTATATGAAATCACAACTACGAAATTCAAGCCACTTAGAAATATATTGAAATAAAGGGTTTCACATTAAAACTGCTTACTCGTCATTAAAATACAAAAAAAAAACCTATCCTGACAACTACCCCAGACCCCCCACCCCAATCAATTCCTGTTCCCTTACCTTTCGCGCCATCTCCCCCCCCCTCCCCAGTCACATCTAAAACACAGTTCCTTGACGATGGGACCGATAGGTTGTCCCGAAACGTCGATAACTACCAATATACAGTGTAAAAACTCGGAAGACAGAAGATCTCACTTACACCGAGGGGGAAGTCTGAAATCACTAAATTCCTTAGGTTTTATACAAAGCGAAAACTTATGACCGTGTTCATGGGGGGCCCACCACCGGCCCCTACCCTAAGCCACGACAATCCGCATGAAATTTTGGTTTCTTATGATGCAGTATCACAATGTCACGGTTGTCTGGGATGCTACGACGTGTAGTTCGGTACACAGGTACGGCAAACATACAGGTACAACATAAAGTTGAAGGCAGCAGGTACCCCCGAAACAACAGTAAGTTTCTACCTAGTTACATAACATCAAACACCACACGGCAGTAATCTTATATTAATCCAGTACACATCTTCAAGTCCTGTTATCTAACATCCATTTTAATATTGTCTTTTCGTCTATGTCTACATTTCATACACAGTCACATTAAGGTTTTCTCATTAAATCTGGAACGTGTTTCTTTTCTCTGCAGTACATGTTACATGCGTTGTCAGCCTAGCGTTAATTAAGTCGTGCCTAAAAATCCGTCCAAGTCTGACGTCCAGCACAGTTCTTGCTAACACTAGTCTGTTAAGATGTACAACGGCTAATGGTTCTTTATACAACACCCAAACGGACAACCTGCACATATGTTCAACAGTAATACATTATAAATCTTATTGTTGCACCGTGCATTTTTGTAGAATCACTTGTATTATCAACCAACAACTGCACTTACATAACTTTCCCATAAAACACAGCCCCAAAACAGAACATATACATAAAAACGCACAAAGGCAATGAACCAATTAGACCCGTACTAAACAACACATTGGCTTCATCATACGAAATAGCTAAATTTATAAACAAAAAACTAAATAGTCTACTTTGCCTACCAAACACATATAACACAAAAAAAATCACAAGAAATCACAAATGAACTGAAAAGAATGCAAATCAACAAGCAAATGAAAGTAATTACCCTTGATATGAAAGATCTATTTGTCAATTTACCAATACAGGGAATCTTAACTACCACAAAATTCTGGCTAAATGGAAATATCAATGACAACGAATTAATCAAACAAACCCTAAACATAGTGGAAATAATAATGAATCAAAACTACTTTTAATACAATGAACGATTTTTAAAACCGGATAAAGGGATAGCAGTGGGTTCCTCCATATCTAGTACAATGGCAAAAGTATACCTACAATATATAGAGGAAACTTACGTAAAACAATGGCTAGAGAGCAAAGAAATAATATACTACAAACGATACGTTGATGATATTTTAATCATATATGATCAAAACAAAACAAACGAACAGACAATTTTACAAGAAATCAACAAGATAGACCAAAACCTACAGTTCAAAATGTCTACTGAAGAAGACAATACAATAAGTTATTTGGACATTGCTATACACAGAAACAACAATAATATTGACATAAGTATTTACAGAAAACCTACAGGTACTGATACCACCATTCAATTTTCCTCGAACCATCCATATGAACATAAAATAGCAGCATTCAAATACTACATCCACAGGATGATAACCCTTCCCATCACGGAAAAATCAAAACAGCAAGAACGGAAAGCAATAATTACCATGGCTAAAAACAATGGATATCCAATAGGCATCATAAATGATCTCAGAACAAAACTAATAATTAGGAAACGCCAACAACACCCCCCCCCC
>Ga0136643_10011566_pt1 | contig 13099 bp, 7 predicted proteins | sample TergutLab28metaG_FD_96883 | JGI IMG/M metagenome (GOLD analysis project Ga0136643, IMG submission 96883) | Labiotermes labralis P1 segment gut microbial communities from Petit-Saut dam, French Guiana - Lab288 P1 (version 3) (version 3) | ecosystem: Host-associated > Arthropoda: Insects >...
AGACACACTGGAACATTCTGGTGTCCTCTGTCTCTCTGTCTCTCTCACCAATTTTAGGCTATTGTCAGCGATTCCAGAACAAGGGGGGGTGGGGGGTGGGTGTAATACACTGTGGCTAGAAGCAGCTGTGGTTTGCACAATACAAGTGGGTAAAGACTCTTTCCCCTAGCTGTCACCCATTATATGTCACCCACCATGTGTGTGTCCCTTGACCTCATAACAGAATAGTGAATTCTAAGCTGGAAAGCTCGGGGGACCTGCAGGAACATCCAGTGCATCAACTGACAGAAATTGCTTGTTGTTGGAATGCATAGTATCCATGGAGCAGCAGATGAGATAGCCATTGAGACCAATCAGTATGTAGGGGTTGTTTTATTTGATATCAGAATAACTGTAACGGGTTTTGCAGTACTGTATTCTTCAGAATATTGACCACTGGCAACTGAAGAGCTATTTACCGATCCCGTGATTTCGTTGTATGTCAGACTGAAGATTCTGAGCGCCCCTTGGTGCCACTTTTCTCTTTCATGTGCAGGAGAACAGCATGTCACAGGGTTCAGCCCTTTGTGTAATCGTGTTTGTTACTTGCACTAATGACATCACCTCCACTGCCACTTCATTCTCCTCGTATTATTTCTTGGCATCAGAATGCAGGTTTTCCTTCATTTTTCTGTCACTCCATTAGGCTACTTTATACTGTATATGTTTTCTGTTCGGCAAGTCAGGCAGAGATACCGAGCTCTCCAGCAATGTCTGACGGTGAACTCAGATTTTTCAGTAAATTTTGAATATTCGATTACTGACTTAGGTACTCATCCTCATCTCATGCATACTGCATCTTGAATCATTAGCACTCACTTTGCAGAAAGTTCCTGAGTAGAGCTTTGTAAAGCTGCCATATTGCTTTTTTTGCAATTCTGTAAGCTGTAGCAACTTATTAAACACTGAATACATGACAACTTGCGAACAACGAAGGGAAGGGACCGGGCACGAGCGTCTGGCTGTACTTGACGTTCACAAGTCAGGCAGTACAGTGAATGCAGAGTATCACAGAATATATGTAAATGATTAAGTACTGCAACTTGGTCTGTCCCAGAGGTCTTCAACCTGTGGCAAGCAGATCAACAGTGGCAAGCCTACTAGGTGGCAGGAAGAATAAAAAAAATACGGTCTTCTTCTAAAAATCAGAAACAAAGATAAACACAATTATTAGAGTTCTTTTTACCAACTGACGCACAATTGAATAGTCTTAAAAACAATTTTAAATTTACATTAAAAAGCTCCCACATGTTTCGGTGTAAACACCATCTTCAGGGAGCGCACTGTTTGGGCTTGTTAAAGTTACAGTTGTTAAAATTGGTTAAAATACATCGATGTGGTTAATTCGGTGGTGTGGCTACATATATTATTATAGTTATTATTATTATTATTATATTTATATATAATGTATAATAATAATAATAATATATAATATATGCAGCCACACCACTGAATCAACCACATTGATGTGGTTCATTCGGTGGTGTGGCTACATAAATTATTATTATTGTTATTGTTATTATTATATTATATATATAAAATGTATAATAATAATTATATGTAATATATATTTTATATATATATATATAATGTATGCAGCCACACCACCAAATTAACCACATTGATGTGGTTAATTCGGTGGTGTGGCTGCATGTATTATTATTATTTTATATATAACATGCAGCCACACCACTGAAATAACCACATCGATGTGGTTAATTTGGTGGTGTGGCTGCATTTATAATAATAATAATAATAATAATAATAATAATAATAATACGGTATGTATGTCTCCTGTCACAGGCATTTCTTCCTGGTACTTCTCTTGAACCAGCGGTGATCCCCACCACTCAGGCTTCAAGCTTCATATTGCAGTACTTTCCGTATTATGTGTGATGTTCCAAGCATAGCTTATTATTATTATTATTATTATTATATGCAGCCACACCACCGAATTAACCACATCGATGTATTTTAACCAATTTTAACAACTGTAACTTTAAGCCCAAACAGTGCACTCCCTGAAGATTGTGTTTACACCGAAACATGTGGGAGCTTTTTAATGTAAATTTAAAATTGTTTTTAAGACTATTCGATTGTGCATCAGTTGGTAAAAAGAACTCTGATAATTATCAAGATGCCCGGTATGTATGTGGGGGGGAAACACTTTTTGAATTATACTCCTATAGACAGCAATTGCAGCTGGAATTTCATAGTGTTGGGAACCAGTGGCATATATTTACTGCCTGTTAGTGTTGTTAGTTGGGTGGGGATAGGTGGCGTGTTCTCTGTGTGCTATTTGCGCATTTCTTTAGCCTCACAGCTTGTGTTAGTGTTTTGCATTCCATTGGGTACTTGATTAATATTTGTTGACGAACCTCATCACATCAAGTATCCTTCAGTAATTCCAGTTCTTCAAATTTAAGATCAGAAGTGAGGAGTGAAGGTGATCTTATCCTCAAAGAAATCAACTTTGTTTGAGAAGGATAGTTTTTGTTTACAAAGCAAAAACCTGCAGTGTCAAGTGTGTTTGATGTTCATTGCTCTTCACATAGGGTTTAATTTATAACCATTTTTAGACGGTCAACCAGAATTTATGTGGAAGTTGGCTCCACTGTAAGCAGCTTCAGTGGTGTACGGGTAGCGTGCTGCCTTTAAGTACCCAAGTTCACGGGTTCAAACCCGGCTGAAGCCATCAGGATTTTTCAGGGCAAAAAAATCCTCAGCATGCCTTCTTTCGGAAGGGAAGTAAAGCCGTGGGTCATATGTCACAGATTTGCGGCATGTAAAAGATCCCTGAATTGACGTGGAAATCACAATCTCGGGCAAAATTATTGGTTAATTCTTGCCCACATAGTTCCACCTTTCGCTACTAGGATCTCTCGCGTTGTTGTGGATGTAGGGGTACCTGGCGGCGAACGTGGGAACGTCCAAACAGGTGGGGGGATAGTGTGAGTACAATAAGCGTATTAGGCTGCAGTACATCCGTGGCATTAGCTACGGGCCCTGTTGACGAAGAAGAATGGCTCCACTGCACATTCTGATTTTGTTTCTAAACAGGGAAGGTCACTTTTGATGTTCAGAGGACCGTGCATCATGATATATTCTTATAATAAAACCAACAAGATGCACTAATTTAAAATTTATTTTTGGAATAAAACTACATGTTTGGTACAGTTCCTCTGTCCATCATCAGGAGTCTAGCACTGTACACACAGCAGTGGTATATGTCATACAGATCAGCAAAACCTGTATGACATATACCATTGCTGTGTGTACAGTGCTAGATTCCTGATGATGGACAGAGGAACTGTTCGAAACATGTAGAGTTTTATTCCAAAAATAAATTTGAGAAATTAATGCATCTTGTTGGTTTTATTATAAGAAAGAGGGAAGGTCACTGTTTGGGCAGTAGTAATTTTTTCAGGGGAAAAAAAAGGGTATGGGTCTGAGGAATGGGGTCAAAGTGTTATGCTGCTTATGTGTAGACAAAAACAGTACTTTGTTGGAGAAGGTACTGTAAAATTTAATATGTTCATTACATTGTAATATGCAGCGATATATAGTAAACCAATCTATGCATTTTGGTAAAAGGTACTTCATTACATATTGGTAATCACCAGCATGTTTTGGTCATAATCACAACCATCATCAGAGCGTCTCAAAGAATACTAATAATATATACGATAAAACTGTTGATCTGCTCACGTGAAACCATTTGATGTTATGGTTATTATCATAGGTGCTATCCTTGTAAATAACCAAATTGACGCACATTTTTTTCTTCTATGTTTATTTCTATTCCCTACATGTTTCGGGCAGCCGTGTGCACATCATCAGGAGAATTATTGTGTCAGTGCGACACCTGGTTTATGTCACTCTCCGTAGATGACCGTCTGGTACCAGACAGTCATCTACACAGCAGGCATGTGCCCATCATTAGGAGAATTATTGTATCAATGCGACACCTGGTTTATGTCACTGTGTAGGTGACCATCTGGTATGCAGGAGCATATGCTCCAGTTGTCATGCCTACTGGGGTTTCGGGCTTGTCTTCCACCAACCTATGCCCAGGTAGACACTGAGAGGGTTGAGGGACTAAGTCCTCAGAATCTAGGAATAATTCTAGATAGGTTTAAATGCTGCCACCAGCGTATTTCTAGGCAAAATGTCGTGAGAGTTACTACTAGGGTTCAGTACTAAACGATACTGGACGCTTCTTTGTCTAAATCTATATTCTACAGTACTAACATTTGTATATAGTTTGACATATGCTCCTGCATACCAGACGGTCATGTACACAGAGTGACATAAACCAGGTGTCGCATTGATACAGTAATTCTCCTGATGATGGGCATATGGCTGTCAGAAACATGTTGAGAATAGAAATAAACGTACATAAAAAATTGTGTGTCAAGTTGGTTATTTACAAGGATCATACCGGGATGCACGGTCAACAAAACATAAAAATCATAGGTACTGTCTGTTGTAATACATTGTTGGTTTATGTATTGTTAAAACAGGTCAAATTCAAATTGTTGTTAAAAAATGGATAAAACAGGGTGTGTTTGTGTTGTTGAATGCAGTTTGTGTGCATCCTGTTGAATGGGTCAGACTGTAATAAAATACACTCTATACCAAAGTGCGTTCTTTGGTTTAGTATATACTATATGTAAAACCGTTTGACACTGCGGATAATAGTGGTGACCCAAAATGAGGTCGTGATGTGGTGAGGTGAATTGGCGACATGTTTGGTAATGTTGCGAAACAAAACATAGTTTTATTAACTTTTCTGAACTCTTTGATAATACGAGGTAACCAGACGAGCCGCACACAGCCTCCTATACAGTGTGTACCGGGTCTTTCCTGGGGGTAAAGCGGCCAGGGCATGGCATTAACCACCCACCCCATCTAGCGCCGAGGTTAAAGAAAGAGTGGAGCTATACCTCTACTCCCCCACTGGGCCTTCGTGGCCTGTTGAAGTTTGACCTTTACCTTTTTTTTTTTTTACTTCTTTAACCAGAGGAGCCAACATTGAATGCCTGGAGAAGAACTTGAAGTGCTTCCTCGTTTAGTGTAACTTGTTATGTATAATTAAACTAAAATTAAGCCTAAAGAACACAATAATAGACAAAATGCATTGTCAGGGTTTTTGAATGTTCAGTTTCATAGAAATTTCATCATACAGAACCGCACTCACTCCCCACTACAGATTTGTCCGCGGTTACACCATTAAATAAATTCATGTAGTTTCAACGAATCTCACAGTTGCTCATAGACATTTCACGTAGGACATTTGTGGGTATCCTGAGAGCGTAATCCATTTGTGATGTTGCGCCGTTTTGTCCGCAAGGTGTCACTGTTGCTGTGTCGCGTGCAGTCGCGTTGCTATGAGAAGTTATTCTCGAATCAAATTCGAGAGCCTCCAGATGCGCACTCCTGCGTTGCTTAACGATGTCTGTTTGGTCGTGAACTGTCGGCAAAGAAGAAGGTCTCTTTACCTGTAGAGCAAAGCACGTTGTCTTGTGCATTTCTCTGAAGTTAGAAGTGAATGTGATGTAGATCTCTTTGTCTTCAGAGGGTTAGTGGCATGTGTACCTCCTTAAACATCATAACTGCCGGATAAAAGAGGGGGTCAAAACAGTAACATCTGTGAAGTTTTGAGCCCTTTCAAAAAGTTATCACATACATCAACACCTGTAATACGTGGCGTACGATGTAATGGTTGTGTTTGAATGTCAATTAAAGAAAGTACCATGAAGCGGCATTACTTGAAATCTGAGGAGGGCATCTAATGGCTCTCGACCAGTTCGGAATCGGCCACTGAACTCTTTAGCAAGGTATCTGAGGAGGGCATCTAATGGCTCTCGACCAGTTCGGAATCGGCCACTGAACTCTTTAGCAAGGTAGAGTATTAAGATTCATTAGCAAGCAAGAGCTTTGTAAGAAGGCAAAACAAACAGTGTTCACAGAAACATAGCTCTGATGTATTCCATGGCTATAATTATGCTAAATAGATGCAATCAAGAGAACTGACAAATATTATGAAATATACGAAAAATTTAAAAATGCTTTTGCATCTCCAGTTGATTTTAGAACTTAACACCAAGGGCCCAAAAATTCCAACGTCACATATCAGTTTGCGGTGGGTAAATCATAGACAATAACGCCGATCAAACTCAGTAAGTGGTCCGCTTGATTTCTTGCTTTGTGGTTATCACAAACGCCCCATATGTATAAATACATAGGATGTTACTGAAAAGTTCATACACACTTAGAAAGATCGTGGGAGGAAAAGGGGCTTCTGAATTTCATAGAATGATTTGTGAGTCGCTTAATGAACCACATGTACGAAAATCCTGTGGAAACAGAAGTGGGCCTAACAGCTAGAATATTATCAGTGTGTGTAAAAATAAAAATAAAAAGCAAAAACGCCAGGTACATTTGCGCCCGAACGCAGCGGACATTGTTCGTCACATCTAGGATTATAAATGAAGTCACAGGCAGCCAGTTCGACAGCTCTTGTGAACCATTCGATAATGTTTCCGCTGAAATGTACAAAAATAAGTGTATTCTGCAAATATATTAACAAAGATACGAAAAAAAAATTGGAAATGTTTTCAGGCCGGTAATTTTTAACTATTCGATGCTGTGAAGTCTGTGAAATTTCTGCAACACATAAACGTATTTAGAATTTACATCACAGAAAACAGATTAAGCTTCGTTTTACCTCTTCAACTTCTCTGAGATCTTAGTACCAATGGACGCGTAATAATACTCATTTTCCTAAAAAAAAAAAGTGTGGCAGGCCTGTATTTTATTAAATCCGTATGATTAACAATCATCAGCCAGCGAACACGCTCGCTCAGGCTCGATCCGGTTCGGTTCAGCGTGCAGTGTGAACGCTTCCATTTCATAATGTAGGTATGTTTTCCAAGCCGAATCGATTCGGGTCGGCTCGGCTCGGCTCGGCTTACAGTGTGAATGACGCCTAAGGCGTCTGGCCAATCCCTGCACGACACGTCATGTATTAAATGCGTACCTCACCGAGAACGCGACGCGACGAGAGTGATCCGACGAAAGCGACGCTCAGTCTTCAAGACAAGAGCGACGCGACGTGACGCGACAAGAGCGACGCGGAGCGGACAGAATGGATTAGGCTGTCAGGATAGCTGAAGAGGTATAAACGGAGCGTCCGTACAACTGCGCACTGCGCACCGCGCGATTCGGTTCTGTTCGGCTGGGCTCGGGTTGCAGTGTGAATGACGCCTAAGGCGTCTGACCAATCCCTGCACGACACGTCATGTATTTAATGCGTACCTCACCGAGAACGCGATGCGACGAGAGTGATCCGAGGAAAGCGACGCTCAGTCCTCATGACTAGAGCGACGCGACGTGACGCGACAAGAGCGACGCGGAGCGGACAAAATGGATTAGGCTGTCATGATAGCTGAAGAGGTATAAACGGATCGTCCATAGAACTGCGCACTACTCAGATGGTCCGATTAGGTTCATACTGCAACCCGAGCCGAGTCGAATTTTTTGAACATTTTTGAAAGGAAATTGTATAGAAGAATTTTAGGCCCAGTATATGACAATGAAAAAAGAAAATTGGAGGATATTAACCAATAAAGAAATTTATGCAATGGTTAAAAAACATACTGTAATAGAGACAATAAGGTTAAATAGATTACGTTGGTTCTGGCATGTACAGAGAGTGGAAGGAAATAGAATTCCCAAAAGAGTATTATATATGAATTTGGGAACAACAAGATTGAGAGGTAGACCAAGAAATAGATGGCAAGGTGAAGTGAGAGAGGATGGAAGAGTAGCTGGTGGAGAAGGGTGACAGGAAAAATGGAAGAAGCTCCTGAGAACGGCAAGGAATCATCACATTCTGCACATGCCAATGGGATGAATGAATGAATGAATGAATGAATGAATGTTACATATAACTGTGGCTGTCTGTAGTAAAGATGTTGAGTAGTATTTGGGCTGCTTTGCTTGTTAGAATAATGATAGCCGAGAAACAAGTTAGACAAGAAAGGAATTATCAAGAAGGATTATTGGCATCCATTCGGTGTTCGTTACCGTGATATGTTTGTTGTTGCTTGTTTCAGTGTGAAGTGATCCTTGTGCCTTGTGGACACATGTGCTGCTGCATTAAATGCGTGGATATGGTGACTGCGTGCCCCATGTGCAGAGGCACCATCGAGAAGAAAGTACGTGTCATACTGCCATGATACACATCGTCATACTGTGGAAGCAGGCAGGATCAGTACCAATTGTAAGAAACCTTTAATATGACAGGTCAGGAAACACAAACATATTCTAACACTGTTTAAAATATTCAGAGTTTGTCACCTTTTAGTGCACTGTTTTAAAAGTGTCGCATGGTAAATGTCGAACGAACGCCAAGGCAAGACATCGTGTACAACAATATTTTAAATCAGTTGCGATTATTACACCGAAGCCATGGAAGAAAATTTTAATATTATAATTTTAATTCATTATTAAGTTTAATTCAATTAACGTTACACAGTATACGTTGGCACAATCTTTTTTATTCTCAAGCAAGGCTACATGTTTCGACTAAAAGTTGGTCATTACAACATTTTCCGTTACCAGATGCTTTGCCCACTTTGGGATCCCATAGTGTTTACAATTGTGGAATACATCTAGTTAAAACTATTTCTAAAAAAGTTTTGTTTATAAAGTGTGTTATTTACAGATTGTGTCTAAACATTAAAATTTAATGTTTTAGATCAATTGCATTTACTTTACTGAAGCCATGGAGAAAATCCCACAAACACATATAGGTTCACAGTTTCAGAATGCCTGTATTTTTGTTTGTCGTAAAATGCTTATGGAATTGGTATCCCCACCTAATATGATTGTACAAAGGTGGTCCTCATTTCTTCCAGGCCAATGCTGGAATTGTGATCCTTTGCAGCTCATATATATGATATGATATGGTATATTTGTTAACTTCAGTTGGGTTGACACCCGGTGGCAGCAGTACAGTACACATTTACACATAAACAGTACACAGAACAACACAAATCGACACATTCAATACGTAGAACAACGACATTAACTAATTGGGAAGAGTGCGGGCCGTGCCCCATCTTTACGAGTTGTACCCTGGCATTTGCCTTGCAAACGAGGAAAATCTCGGAAAAACCTCAGTCAGGGTAATCAGAGAATGCCAGTTGGCACGATGAAAACAGAATATACGGAACATATTATATATAAGTCCTTCTCAGTCATTGTTCGTCATTACTGACAACATTATGAAATAACCCACGAAGAAAGACATGGGAAGTTTTGTGGGTATGTTATTTATGATCACAGAATTCATTAGCATCTGTCTTCTTATAGGGAACATCATATTATTAGATGTTCTGAATACTGACACATACTGTAGGCAGTTCTCTAAATTAATGGACATGATTTATTGAGGAGCATGATGTCTTGCCTTATGTTTAATATTCTTTGGATTGTGAACGTTTTGCAAAAATTGTACAGCTGCATGTAAAGTACATTCACAGTTTGTACCTGCTTCTACTGTCCTCTGCATTCAACAGAAATTGATGTGACCAGGTGTGATGGACTGAAAAAAGTGACCTTAAGAAGGAAGAAGAGGATCTACAAGCCTTTTATCAATGCCTTTGTATGCAACATAGTTAGACTATAAACTTATAGAGTTCGCTGGTGCTACAAACCAAATTACGATACATTTTTAAAGCGTATTTATTGTTGTTTCGTAAGTGATAAAACTTTACACAAATCCATCATTTGAATGATGTTCATTCCACTGCAGTGTGTGATGGCACTGAAGGGGCACAAGTGCCAGGCTTGTAACACAAATGTACAGGGGCGCCGATAAGTCCTTAGCCCGACCAGGAAGGAAACGAGCTAATGTTTCTGTCAGAGTGGCAATAATTTCTTTGGCGCCTTGCCTTGCAGGAAAAAAAAAAAAACTTGATGACAGCTTGTGTCTCGATGTTGTTGAAATCGCGCGCGTCCCTGACGTGCTTTTGAGCTTGTTTCCTTCCTGGTCGGGCTAAGGACTTATCAGCACCCCGGTATAAGTGCTTCATTTCCACGTTTGTATTCTTTTTTTGTTGGTGTGCAAGCATACGTCGCAAATTAAAGTGATTTGTCAGTGTCAAATACTAAGTGGCTCTAACGTTTAACAGAAGTTTTTGATCTTGGTAATTAACCAACTTGATGCACAAAATTTTTGTTTTACAGTAAGTTTATTTCGTGCCTGTTCATGTTTCGAGCACCATGTGCTCACCATCAGGAGGTCAAAATTGCATTACACAATATCTGGTATCATCACACCTATAGGTGGCCGTCCCGTGCGCAGGTTGATAGAGTCCTATCTGAACCTGTGCACGGGACAGCCACCTGCAGAGTGTGACGATACCTTATGCTGTATAATACAATTTTAACCTCTTGATGATGAGCACATGGCGCTCGAAACACGTACAGGCACGAAATAAACTTAATGTAGAACAAAAATTTTGTGCATCAAGTTGGTTAATTACTAAGATAAATATACTGAGATGCACGGTCAGTAAAACGTCAAAGTTTAACGGAAGGTCAACCAGATAAACATAACTACAATAAAAGGTTGGACCACACAGAGCACGTAATTCATTACTAGTCTTAATAAACGTGTTCACGTTGAAGAACTTTTCATAATTCATGGATGCAGTTAAAAAATATATTGCTGTTACAGTTGTTTACCAGAGGTTATACTGTGTAATTATTTCACTTCTACCAAAAAACTCATTGGCTGTTCAGGCAGGAGAGACAGATGACACTGTCATAGAAACTCATTGGCCGTTCAGGCAGGAGAGACAGATGACACTGTCATAGAAACTCATCTGGAAGCAGCCCCAACAGAGTGACAGCTTATACACATTAAACTTAGGCTTCATTTGTTCGATGAACAGCTACTGTGAAGCAAGATCATGTGTCATGTGCCATCCATCTCCTGTTGACTTGTGTGCTTACAAGTTTCATTCCCATAGTCTGTCTTACAGCAGGTCCATAGCCTCTTCCAAAGTGTGCTCTCCACAGTGTGCAATCGAGTTCTTCCTCTTTCAGTTTCCAGTATCCTGTCATTTCCTTAAGGTCATCCAGTAGCTGCATACATCTTCTTCCTTGTCTTCCCATCACTTCTTCCTTCTATTGTTTAAAGTTTAGGACTGAAGTATTCTAAATGGAAGACTTTTGTGCAAAGCCTTTGGGCTATTTTTGAGGAGACTTGGTACAGCGTTCGTCCTTTTTATTAAATAGTGATCATGTGTGCCTTTGTTTATGGTTATGTGAAAATATTTCCTGTGTGGAAGTGTATCATAAATTTACGGCATCGTTTTATACTTTTCTAAGAACCACTGTTCATGTAGTTATTTTGCATGAACACAAAGTGTATCAGGCACAGCATTTAGACACAGTAAATAATAACGTGATAGTACAAAAGCAGGGTGCTTGGATCATGGCACATAACACATTAGCTATTTTCATGGTCTCCAATGATTTACAGTATAATTGTGGTGTGTTTTGGCTGCTGGGTTGTCACAAGCACACCATTTCACATCTCTTGTCACCTGAGTAGCATCAGTTCCTTCTGTCAAATGATTTTCAGATAACTGCAGTGTACATTTAGACTAATTAGACATTCTTCAGTTACTTCAAGTGAGACGATTCTTTCGTAATAAAAATCATCTACACTGTATGAAAATTATTTGCACTTTTGTCATTATCATTCAGTGTAAATCATTGATCCTTACAATGTCATGCTTCAATTTATCTTCATTGGGTTGATGAGAAATATAGGTGGGCCCCAGTATCGACGGGTGATACATTCCAAGACCTACCGCAGTTACGTGAAGCCATGGATAATACCAAATGCTACCTATACCATGATATTTGTGTAACGTACCTAAATATGGTAAAGTTTAATAGATAAATTATGCACAGTAAGACATTACCAACATTAAATGAAGTATTAATAGAGTGTACTGTACACTACATTTTACAGTCACAGTGTACTTTCTCTCTCTCCTCTCTCGTACATATGAAAGTAAGGGATTCCGACATTTTAGCCCAATCCTCCAGAGATGATAGAGCAATGAAAAAATACAGTACCTATACTCTACAGTATCATGTACAGTTTGAAGGGATGACATTACAATAAAAACCATGCTTTTCCATCAAAGCACTGCATAAGCAATGAAAAAAACATGTTATTTTTACACATTTTACATTGAAAATCGTATGTACCTACCTGTACATAACCTGTAATAAGAAAATTTTATTTGTTAAAAAGTATCTTTGCCTATTGTGGGTATTCACTGACTTCTCAATTTTTCTTGTTGCTCTCTGAACACAAACACTACGATAATGCGGCAACTAATTCGAACAGCAAGAACACTAGGAGTAGAATTGTGGCAAGTTGGCGGGGAAGCGTGGGTACAGGGACAAAGGAAGATGAGTCAAGTAGTGGGTGCATTTGGGCTGCTGAATTTCACCATGTTACGGCCTGTTCTCACTTGGCGTGCATTTTTAAATTTACAAACTTACTAACTTATTTTCCAAATTTTTTTTTGGGCCACAGTCAACCGCGGACACTGAGCCAGCGAATATGGGGGTCCGCCTGTACCTGTAATCCGTTATATTAAAACTGGTAGCAGTTTTAAATAATGTACTTTGATTTCCTGATGTCACTAACTAATGCAGCAAATAGCATGCAATGTGCATTAGTTATTTCTCATATACAGGGTGTTTCACGACTTTAGGGCATAACTGCAGGAGGTGATTTCCTAGGCCTTTGTGATCAAAAAAGTTCATATAAACATGTGTCCGATTTTGGACGGTTACGGAGTTTGACCGTTTTTTAATTCCCGTACACGCCCTCGTGTGAACCGCGTCTATCAGGTGGCGGGTCGCTATTTTTAGCCAGCTACGGACAGTTGTATGGTACCTAAGGCGTGCGGGGAAAGGTGGGGTGCTAAGTGCTACCCGCGCGGTTCACAACCGAGCG
>Ga0136643_10011569_pt1 | contig 13098 bp, 10 predicted proteins | sample TergutLab28metaG_FD_96883 | JGI IMG/M metagenome (GOLD analysis project Ga0136643, IMG submission 96883) | Labiotermes labralis P1 segment gut microbial communities from Petit-Saut dam, French Guiana - Lab288 P1 (version 3) (version 3) | ecosystem: Host-associated > Arthropoda: Insects >...
AAACATTTATTACAAGAAAACTACGTGGAATACAAACATATTTTTTTACCATTACTTAAGTTAGTTTCTAAAATTTTATGTCATGTGTTTATTGTAACATTTGATTTTTGGATGCAACATTGCCAAACGGGGATTGGGAGAGGTGGTCCGACACCCTAGCCACCACGATCGCGAGATATCACCCCCCCCTTGACTTCTTTTTATGAGGGTATGTTAAGGACAAAGTGTTCTCGACACCATTTCCAGATATTACAAATTTGAAGGCAAGAATAACAGACGCTTTTGCTACAATAGCTGAAGACATGTTGGAGAACACATGGAGAAAAAATTGATTATCGATTAGACCTTCTCTGTGCAACAAAAGGAGCACATGTTGAAGTGTTCTAATGTGTTGTAAAAAACTTTTTGAATTACATTTTTGGGAAAAAAAATATGTTTGTATTCCACGTACAGTAGTTTTCTTGTAATGTTTGTAATCAGGGAAAGACTTTATGTGCACCCTGTATGCAGACTGTTCCATCCCTTCTAGTTTGTCGTTCACGAACTGTCCTATCCAGATAGTAAGTCCCCACACATACAAGCTTTATGCATTTTGGGTCATTTTTTTGCTCTCCAGGCAAAAGCTCCACAGAATGTAAGGTAAAGTTAGTTGTATGCACCGGCCAACTGTACCTCCTTGAAATATTCCTGGTACTCATTTCTGTTACAGGCTGAGTCGATCCTAGGCCATAGTGCAGCTGGAAGGATTATGTCAATGCAAAATTCCATTGACACCACCAGGAATCGAACCCGTGACTTTCCAGCTTGTAGTGAAGTGCCTCAATCAACTGCAGCACTGCATGCCTCGTTGGAATGATACTTACGGCAAAACCAAAGTACTTGGTGATAAACCTGTCCCATTACTGCTGGTTCCCCCATGAAATGAACCTCGCATGGACTGGTCTGGGATTGAAACTGGCCATCAGTGGTGAGTTTGGTGACTGAGCTGTGGCTCAGCCCAATAGTGTTGGTAATTTGGTGCCTGTTTTCATATATGGGTATGAAGCAGAATTTTTTTTTTTTTTTTTAAATTGTCAAAAGGGCACTTCTTCACATGCCACTGATGAGAAAAATATTTTGTAGGAGAAACTTGTAAAACCAGAAAGAAATTGAAGAACAGCTAACAGGATTTTTGTTCAATTAAGGTACATGAATGTTGTCCCCAGGGCAATATATGCCAAGAAATGTGCTATTTTTAATTTAAAAGTTTTTGGGGAAATTTTTGTTTTATTTTTCTGTGCTTGAAATAAAAATTAGTACATTTAAAAACTCTAGCAATATATTAAGACTGACAAATTTTTGTATGATGGAGTACTGAAAAATGATGTAACTGAGTGACAAATGTACCTCCAAATTTTCTGCAATTAAGGATTATGTGCATGTATGTCTCTGTTATGTTGCAAGATTTGTAACAGTACAAGAAGTACTTTTTTTTATGGTGGTCCCCAGCATGGGAAGTTGTTGAAATTATAGAGGTAGAGGCATTTGTCATACCAACTTAATGCGGCAGAGTTTGTGAACCACAAGTTTCATTATTTTGTTCACAGGAGCTTGCCACTTTACAGTAAATGTTAATAAAAAATGAACTGCTCCAACCTTCAGAACATCACAAATACAAAAGGCCACCATTGGACTCAGTCCTAAGAATTCTTTGTTCTATCTATGAGTATGTCATGTAACACAATTTGTATGGTGGTTCTGTTTATCTAACACTACGATATGTACATTTTCTTTTTTATTTTTATTTTATTTTGCTGTTTGGTTATTTACTACATATTTTTTGCAAAGAAGTAGCATTGACTCTCATATCATTTGAAGTTTAAACCATGAATCTGCTGCCCTTTAAGTTCCTGTATGAAGAGGCACACTTTGTTTAGTTTTAGGCACAGCACAATGGCTGCAAGAATATTTTTTGAAGTATATTGGAGTTTTTTTGAAGACTATGAAGGTGTATATATCTTAGTGTTATATGCTTTCTGTCTAGATCAAGATATCTGTCAGTTGGGCAGAGGGTCTTCTTCTGGAAGAAGAAGTGTTGCATGGAAACCCACTGTGTGACAAGTATGTAAGGTAGGATTGGATTTGTTTACTTGCTGTAGGTCTCAACTGATGGCAGTAGCATACCTATTGGTAGGGCCTCCCATGTCAGACAGGTCAAAGGTAATGACCAATACAAAAAGGGATACCCTGGCCCTGTGGTTGGGGGTTGGGCATGGGGCTGACAACCCCAGCCCACCCCATAAAAAATATGTTTTGTTGAAAAGCTTCTAATGACGAGGTTGAGGTCCACCGAGGACTGTGATGCGTGAACAAGAAGAAGAAGAAGAAGAAGGTGTCACCAGAGCTGTTGGTAGAATTGGTGAGATGGATGAACCATGAAGTTAAAGTTCAGGCATGCAGTGGCATGTACATTTATCTCTGCTGGGTGTTGGCAAGATCTTAATAACATGGCATTCGCATGTTTTGTAAATCCAGTTATTGTAACTTGCTGTGTGGGAAAACACATACAAAGGAAAAGTTTTTATTTTCTCAGCCTTGCATTGTAGATTATAGGTCCTACGTCTTGGTCTTTCTCAGCCGATATTATATTAATATTGCTAAGCTTCGAGGTATTTATATTTTGGAATCCTCAAATGTGCAGGAAATATTTAGGTTAGAAATGCTTCAGCAGAGATAACAAAACAGTCATCAACAAGAGTGCATTACCATCTTCTGTCAAGATAGTACAGAAGGTTACTGCTATCTGGGATGCATTTCCATATAGTGTGGAAGAAATTTACCAGCATTTTGGAGGAGTCTGCTACCTCCGTTATCATGGTATAAGCACCCTAACCTGATATACTGTAACTCCTGATTTTTCAATTTATACCCAATTTAAAAAAGACCATAGGAAACTGAAGGTGCTGAGAGTGATGAGCAGTACTCACATTTCCTCAACAGAGTCAATTAACAACACATGCAACAAATTTATTATTGAGTAATTACCTTATTTACCCAAATGCAAGATATGACTCTAATCTCAGGTGACCCCACAAATAAAACAAGGCTGCCAAGGACAAATGTGTTTATCCAAATCAGAGGTGATCTAACTGGTGAATGTTTCCCAACTTATTGTAGCCATGCGTCTTCAGGTAATCCACTAATGCCCATCTTGTTTTTTGTGAGGAAATCTGATCTGTGCCTCCTTCATATATTGTGGCCAACTGTGAACTGCGTAATGAGAACAAGTCAGAACTGGCTTTAGTCACATTGACCACTGTTGTTGCAGTTCCACATTATAAAACTTCGCAATTACAAGGACGATGAGAAAGTAAAGCAGATAGTGCCACCATTTCAGAGAGTGCCTCCCACTTGCACATCACTCTTGTCTCTGGTCAAAGCGGATTACTCCTCCCATTATTGCATTGTACTCTGCAACTGTGGCTAGGCAAGGCAGAATCGAAGTCCCATCTGTGTTCTTCCAGTTCACCCAAGTGACCTCTGTGGGATTATATTTCATGGGCAGGACTGTCACAGGCTTATTGCCATGCTACTTTATTGGTGCCACACATCCTTTAGTGCGGAACATGAATTCTGCATGCTGCATCTTATCTTTTCTCATGAGAATATCTGGCAGCCCCTTCATACTTCCTCTAACCATACCCATGACATAAATGCCCCTTTCGTTCATTGTTTTCAAGAGTTGATATGACAAGAAAAATTGTCAAATGTGGTAAGTTGACAGGACTGGATGTGTCACACAGGTTCAGCATCACACTGCCACCAAGAGCAAATGAACGAGTACTCCCGTGTTTGTTTTTCTCTTTGAATATGTATCAGAGTGATTAACAAATCCATTTCCATAGTCAGTCAGGCATGGAACTTAGTATCCACCCTTGACTGGCTTCTTCGGCATGTACTGCTTTTTCGATGAACAGCCCGTGATTTGTATCATTCTCTGATCGACAGCCATGACAATTGATGGGGTGTATTCTGCTTTCAGGCGGCTGTTCAGAGCATTGATTACTGGCTGAAATTTGTAATGATGGTCGTAGCCTGCTTCGCCCCAAGGCACTGCCTTTCTGTCGTAATTGCATTTAATATTTTCTGTTAGTCTCTTCAGTCTCGTCTTGCTAATTAGGTTAGCAGGAGTGGGAACACCAGGGAGGGTGTCACTAGACCATTATTGTTGCACCTCTGGCAGCATGTGAATACCCATCAATATATGTGTTGCAGTGAATGTCTTTATCTCCTGCAGGGTCATGGGCTTCTAGTGACAACTGGCCATTCTCACAGCCTGTCCTCCCTGTCATCTTTTGTGCTTCTTTGTCTGGTCCCAGATTATTTCTGGTATTTCTTCAGTAAGAATGGAGAGAAAATAGTCCACTTCTGAACCTTGTCTTGTGAGGTCAGGACATGTAACCGGATTTTCATCAAGCACCCTGGTTTTATTTTTGAAGTATGAGACTCTATCCCACCATTCACTTTCGTCGTATTCTGATGTATGGCTGCTTTGACGGTCCAGTTCAGTTCCTTCCTGTGAAATATCCATTGCTTCGGCAAATGCCTCATCCCTTTCGTCACATCCAGTGTTTATTACATCAGGGTGAGTCAGTTCCTGTGCTGCATCCTCATCACAGTCTTGTGAATTATCCTCATTCTCGGGAAGAGAATGTGGTCATTCAGGAATTTCTTTCTGGTTAAAACATGCCATTTCTAGAAGGAATGTCAGAAAATGTACCAGGAGAAATGGTCTTAAAAACCTGGGAAGACAGTAAAAAGAACATAACACCGCTTGAGAAATATGGTTTTATGGTTTGAGTAAATTACAGTGGTGCTATTAAACTATGAGATGTGACTGTGCAAAGTTCCAAATGAACTTGCTGCTCAAAATTTTGGAAAGTAGTCTCAAATGCATACATCCATCCCAAAAACAAATATTTCAAGCAAAGGGAAGTTACAGACAAAATATCATGTTACTTGGAAAGTATTCCCCAGTGCAAAAAGAGAACCCACATATAAATTCATCGTAAATAACACAACAGGTAATTTTCACATTTGTACTGTGCATCTTTCTATGTTAAAGTTTTTATTACCAACCGATGCACAAGAGAATTGTTTTAAAAAGGAGTATTAAAATTTACATTAAAACAGCTCCATGTTTTGGTGTTATCACCATCATCAGGGAGTGTACTATATGAGCTTGCTAAAGTCACAGTGTTAAAACAGTTGATTAACATACACCATTGTAGTTAATCTGGTGGTGTGGCTGCATATGTTATCTGGTCTGCAATGAAGAATATCGTGTCAGTTACCGCAGTAATAGGAATTGGAAAATAAAATGTGATGAAAAGTATTGAAATTAATTGGACTCACCCTTGCTAGTGTATGTCTGCTGTACTGTTCAGAACCTGCCTGAGCTAAGGAATGCGCATTTGGCCTCGTGACGTGCGTGCCAATTGGTATAGGGGGTTTATGTCATTGACCTGCTGTTCTTTGATCAGTATGTTACGTTGGTAAAAGGCTTGCATATAGAGAGCTTCCCAACAATTCATTCTTGTTCCCTTATTGCATGGTTTTAGTAATACCAGTGTTTCCTCTGCAGTGCCTTATTCGTGTTTGTTTAGTATGTGTGGTGCATATGCTGAAATTGGATTATTGCTTTGAAGTGAGACATCCCCATTGTGTTAATCAAGTCACGTATATGGCAGATGTACAGTCAAAACACAACTATATTTATTATAGCTACAGGTGGTACACGTAGTTATCAACAACTACATGTTTTGGCCTCTATGTTGGCCTTCTTCAGGTTGTACTCCTCCTTGTTATAAAGTAACTATGCAATATACAGTGTGTCTGTTGCTGATGGTGAGATCTTGTTCGCAAAATTTTGTAGCATGAACTAACATTAGTTCTAGTGATACAGATACGAAGTGCTCTTGATAACAGTATTAAAATTAATGCAACTCGGCTGCAATTGGGTTGTGGACCTGGACCAATGTGTGTGGTGTCCAACAGGGGTGTGCATTGGATACACTACATTCTGCATTGTTTTCATAATGAAGTGGTAGACAAACTAGCCTGGTGGATAATTCATGGCCGTTAAACTGTGGAGGAAGAACTCCATGGATGAGGTAGGGCTTATAGCTGTAGGTGGTGGAGTTGTAGCATTCCGTTGTGCGGATTGAATTACTTCCACTTTATAACAAGAAGGAGTACAACCTGAAGATGGCCAATACAGAGGCCGAAACATATAGTTGTTGATAGCTAAGTGTACCACCTGTAGCTATAATAAATATAGTTGTGTTTTGACTGTATGTCTGCCATATTTGTGTATCGTGTGTATTCTTTATGTCTTACTATTATTGATCTACCAGATTATCTTATATATGAATTGTTACAACTTTAACACAATGGGTAATATAAATGCCCTTACCGTGCATATCTCGCCGAATACAACTCAAAATCAGCTTGACGTATACCACAGCAGAAAGTAATCCAAGCACACGTGCACACAATACCCTACATACACAGCTGTTTGGCAGGAGAGTTCGTTCCGACTGGTTTTACGGAGTATAGAAACTAAACAATAAATGGCAGCATGGAGTAGAAGTGTGAAACTGTTATCCCATAGAACTTGCAAGGTATACTTCTAAGTGGGCATATATGTCCTGGTCACGAAAGGGTTAGATAACTGAAACATTCAAACAACTCTCCCTTGTATCAGATGAGTGCAAGAAAACAGTGAGGTTATGTTATTTAAATACTGTGAAATACAAATTTAACATAGTAGAAATACGAATTGCCATCAGCACAGCTAATACACGTTATATCTGTAATTTGGCTCAATTGTTTGTGTTTTTGTACTGGTAGATGCTATTAGCTTGACTAATGATACTTTTGTGTGTGTCATCCCTGTTGTGTTGGATGATATTTTACCCCTTCTAGAAGGTGAAGTAATCATTCCAGTTACACTATAGTTTTTGTTTACATTATGTTTTACCTTACTGGCACATTCTGTACTATGACTATCTCCAATAATCAAAATGGAATGTTTTTAGTTTTCTTTAGAAATATTTGCGACTTTTACTTGCACTAATCTAGTTTTCTTTCTTCTTTGCTATCACTTTCACAATATCACCATTATTCTATCAGTCAAGTTACCAGTGAACATTTTTTTATTCTTGTTTAGTGGTAAGGTGACTTTTATTGTGTCAGGAATATTATGCATTCTCTTCACCTTTTCCTTGTTCTACTTATGTGAAGTATCCTCTTTAACCATATGAGCTTGTGCATTTGATTGTAATTTAGAAGATTAACTACTAACTGATTGAATATGAGCTTACAGAGGATATCAAAGCTATTAGGAATATGTACAGATGAAGATGGAAATTCTCTTAACTTCTTGTTTTGATTTGCATTTATTCGACTCCAATTCTTATTATTCAAGTTTGATACTAATCTTCCATTATGATCATCAAGTTCTCTTGTTGTTACTGTCTTCTTATTACACATTTCTTTTAAGATGTAAACTGTTTCCATGGAGGATTTTAATTTGGAAGTAACCTTATTTCTGTTTTGTACAATATTCACTTTGGTTACACCAAATGAACTGAGACCCATGTAAGAAAGTGTGCAATATGAAATGGGCCGTGCCACCTCCTCGATAATTTTGCTGATATCTTGTGAATATCGTGATTCAGGGGGTGATTTCCCAGTCACACAAGGTCACCAACCGTAAGTGGACATGTTTCCCTTCACTTGTTATACCTAGCTTCATTCTGCCAATGAGTGTTGTGAATATTATCATGGACCCACCTCCACTTACGCTGCAAGTCGCATGGCGAGATGGCCGAGGACAATAAGTCCTGAATTTTCCACTTAGTTGAGAGAGGAATGATTGCCCTTAAAGGAAGCAGCGTCTCAAAGGGAGTCGCTTTGGTTGCTTCATGCACGGCAGTACCATACCCCACCTGTAAGCACCCAAGATCCTTGTCCCACTTATCCTATGCATCTGCATAACATGAAGTTAGTGCTGCTTAAATGTTACAAGTAACACTTTGAGTACCAACCCTTAGTCTTTTGTCAGGTCCAGAAACTCAGGCATTTTTGACATATGTTTAAATACTAGCATTGGTATAATATGTACATTGTCAAATCTGTACCATATTCTGAGGTATATAAAAATTCATACCATACTCTGAATATAAATATGAACACATTATTGCTGTAGAAGCATATAAAAACTTTATTTAAAAAACAATTAAAATTTGCAGGAAAAAATCTGTGCAAAACATGTTTCCTACATTTACAAATAGTAGCATTATGTGGTATAATTTGAAGCACTCTGACATGCAGAGTGACACTTTACAATTGGGGTACCACTACACAGTCTCCTGTCTTTCTCTTTTTCCAGTAGTATTGTTAGATTTCTCTGAACAAATTTTACATACACTTATAGGATGTGCCTACTTGCCAGTAGGGGGTATGCTATCAGCAAAGTACCTTCCCAAAAGTCTGTTGCTTGATGCTGCTTGTGAAACATTTTGGGCAAGTGTTGCACTTTTCTTAGCCAAACCCTCTCCAACAATTATTTCTCATATTTTCATTCTTGGTCTCACAGTACAGTATATGCATTTACATTTGCCATGGCAAATGTGAAAAGAAGTTTCTTCCACCACTTTAGTTGTTACCTCTTCATTGGGTAATAAGAAATCATTTGGTCATTCCTCTCAACACCAGTTTTGTTGAGGTTACATTCTAGAATTAAATATGGCTTTGGTTTGGTTTTACTCCATCCTTACACCAAACTTCCACATTGGTTGTGGTCATTTTATGTGCTGTTGATACACAGAGAATATCTCTAGTATCCTTCCATTTCAAACACAGCAAATGATCTCATTAACCCACACTCATCTATTCTCAGTTTTTTGACACAACATTTTGATGTGGCAGTTCTTTTCGATTTGGCATGCATGTACCTATGTACCGCTTTGGTCTTTCTTGCCCAGAAGAAATCAAAAACAGCTGGTGAACTGTAAAATCTGTCCATGAAACTATGCCCCTTATCAAGATAACCAGGAAGTAATCTTTGAAACAGTCCAATGTTTTGTAGTTCTCCTGTTGACCTTTACCAGTATAGACCGCAGTGCACAAAAGATTTGCCAAAAAAACTACTAGCATCATTATGGGTATTAGAAATAGAGATTCTTGTAGAGAACATTTCAGGAAGTAAAAGATATTACCATTACAATACTGGTCTGTATTACCATTTTCATTGTTGTGATTCAAAAAAAAAATTATTTTAATTTAAATTAAATCTACAGAGCATCAATTCTAGAACTACATCTAATCTACATCAGCCATTAGCTCATTTGACAACCTACCTAAAAGGTACATTTTATTTTGGCATTAAGGCTTTCAGTGGTTTACCAACACAGATAAAGTGTTAATGTTAATGGTTCCCTTCCAAAACACTTTGAGGATACACTTTCAACAGGAATTTTAGGTTAGAGTTCTTTTGGAATAGGACTGCTTGTCTGTGGCTGTACTTCATGATATTTAAGTGCTATAAGATTAGTGTTTTGAACCACAGCTTTCATCAGTAATAAAAAAAATGTGAAGAGCTAGGTGGATAGTAACTCTAACTAGACCATTTAGATGCCGACCATCCTTAGTAAATAGGTGCCTATTGGCATCAACTTCTAGTACACTGAGATGTGAGGAGAACTTTACAGGTGTTTTGCTTGGTATTCACCTGCATTAGGTTTCGACTCTTAATGAACTGTAAATATGGGTCTAACAATAACATTTTACCTTGAATTATTGTCTTCACTTCCACTCACACGCCAACTTACCTCTTTGACCACAGACTACTTCAAGTCACTCCTGCCAACATAAAACTTGTAACTTAACATCACCGCACACCTAAATCAATTGATTTAAACCTTAAACAATCAGAAAAATACACAAAGAAATATTTGAGTCTCATACAAATAGGTTACTCTGCATCAACAGGCAATGGACAGAGTTTATGTACTGCTCTGTGAAAAAACACCAAATTGGTTTCGCACATCAGCCACCCATACTAATTCATCATCACCATAATGGACGTTTTCTATCACCCCCCAACTTCCACTGTAGAGGTGGAACATAATCATCCTTCATGAGAACTACTGTTCCACGCTGGATATTGTTAGATTCCATAGGCCACTTATGCAACTGATGCAAATAGTCTCTGGACCATTTCTTCCATAAATGCTGGGTACATCGTAGCACAGATTTCCAGAGGGATAACCTGCTCATGGGTACGCTGGAGTAGTCTGCGTCAGGAAGTGCCATGAGAGTTCCGCCAATGAGAAAATGACCAGGTGTTAGAGCTTGTGGATCCTTGGGATCAGTGGGAATCTAATATAATGAGCGGGAGTTCGGGCACGCCTCAATTTGGGTTAAAATTGTGGACATTTCTTCAAAACTGATACATGCATTGCCTATGACTCGACGCATGTGTTGTTTCATGGACTTTATTCCAGCCTCCCAAAGGCCTCCAAAGTGTGGTGAATCAAGTGGTATAAAATTCTAACGAACACACTCAGATGTCATGAAGTTATTAATTTCTTCTTGAATGGCATCAGAGTTGAACATTTTTCTTAATTTGCAGAGCGTGTTATTAGCACCCTTAAAACATGTTGCATTGTCACTGTAAATATTATGACTTCTTCCCCTTCTGGCCATAAACCTTCACAGTGCTGCTAGGAAAGACTCTGTAGTCAAATCACTAATGAGTTCAATGTGTATAGCTTTGGTTGCCAAACAGAGCTGCATTACCTTTAACCTTTGTTTTACTTCGTCTTCTGCCTTGACGAATTAGGAACAGTCCAGCATAATCTACTCCATAGTTGAGAAATGGACGTGCTGGTTTCACTCTAAGGCTGGGAATATTTCCCATCAGCTGGCTTGCTGATGCAGCTTGCATTCTGAAGCACTTGACACATGAATGAACAATCTTACAAAACATCCTTCCCTTGGCGTTCCAGAAACGTTGGTGGAGAGAGGAATGCATGAGTTGAGGCCCTCCATGCAGAAGCCTTATGTGCTCGTGCTGAACAATCAATTCATGTAGATTGGCACTTGGGTGGCATTATCACTTGGTGCTTTTGATCATAATCTAAAACTGCAGCTTGAAGTCTTCCGCCTACCCTTATGAGTCCAACCTTGTCCACAAATGAGTGTAGAGCAAGAGCTTTTTCTCCTCTTAACTGGGCACCCTGCTTGAAAATCTCTCAGTTCATCTTGATAAGATAACTCTTGTTTTTTCTAGCGCATCGCAATAAGGCTGCTTCAGTTTCTTCAACCGTTAAACTTCCACATTTCTTGCCCTTGGAGTTTCTTGCATTATAGATAAAATGGAAACAATATGCCATCACTCTTTTTAGTAGTTTTAAAGAAGAAAATCTTAAAATTTCTGTAAGGCCATTTGTGTTTACCATGCATATATCGTGTTTACGTTGTTCAATAGGATATTCTTCTATAACCATGTTGGAATGAGGCCATAACTCCTCACCTTGTACCAACCAAGATGGTCCATTCCACCACTGACTGCAATGCTGCAATTCCTCAGGATCTGTTCCTATTGACAAATCATCTGCTGGATTGTCTTCCAAAACTACATGATGCCAAACAAATTTTGATGCAATATCCTGAATTTCACTCTTTTAGCTACGTATGTGTTCCATCTTGTGGGAGTGCTTTGTAACCAAGTCAAAATAAGCCTTGAGTCTGTCCATAGATGAACACTGGGTATACATGAAATAAGTAGCACCTTAATTAACCTGGCAAGTAACTGCATACCACAAAACTCAAGCTTTGGAATGGATATGTGTTTCACCGGCGACACTCTTGACTTTGAGCATTAGGAGTTGCGAATGCAGATTACCATTTGCATTGCCTGAACGTACGAGTATATGCACACAAGCTCCAAACGCTCTTGCTAATGCATCACAAAAACCATGAACTTGTGTGGTAGTTATCTCACCCTTAATCTTGACTAACCTAGGAATGGATATGTTGTTCAATGCTGGAAGCTGCCGATATAGCTTCTTCCATGTCTCCTGAAGGTCATGTGGTAACTCATCCCAACTGATTTGTTGTAACCACAGCTGTTGAATGAATATCTTGTAACGAACTATCACCAGCCCTAAGAGACTGTGGGATCAAAAATGGATGAAATAACGGATAACACTAGTCTCTTCATCACAAATTCCTGACAAGGTTTGATATTTACTCATATTTAAATGTGCCCTGTGGGGGTGCCACACCAATCCCAGAGTTTCGATGCCTTCATAGTTCTTGAAGTTACAAGAAACTTAGGATTCTCATAACTGCTCTGTTATACCTTCAAGGAGAATGGGTGATTGGCACACCATTTGTGTAGTGCAAAACTTTCTTTTCCCAGAATGTGAATTATTCTTGAAGCTTTCGACCCCCTGAAAGATTATTAGATCCTGTAACAAGATCATCAACAAACATGTCATGACTTATGACTTCTGCCACAAGTGGGTGGAATGATGCTTCTTCACTTGCAAGTTGATTTCAACATCTTGTAGCTAAGAATGATGCAGGTGCTGTACCATAGGTAACAGTCACTAGCTGATACTGCCTCAGTGGTTCATCACTGGATCTTCTCCACAGTATACACTGTGGGTCGTAGTCTTCGGGATGCACTCGAATTTGTCGATACATTTTGGATATATCAGCAGTCATTGCATACCTGTGCATTCGGGAATCTCAGTACAGTGGATAGAAGGTCTTGTTGAATCGTTGGACCAACCATGAGTATGTCATTCAGTGAAACACCTGTAGTACTGTTTGCAGATGCGTCAAAAATGACTCGAATTTTTGTTGTTGTGCTGCTTTCCTAAAAACAGCATGATGTGGTAGGAAGCATATCAAACAAACAAACAAACTCCGTGGCCTTAGTCCGCACGCGAACTATACCGACAGAGCGGCCGCCGCCGGTCGGCGAAGTTAGTACCAACTTTTGCGGATAGAGGGGTGTCACGTGGTCAGCGCAACGGGTCC
>Ga0136643_10011571_pt1 | contig 13097 bp, 14 predicted proteins | sample TergutLab28metaG_FD_96883 | JGI IMG/M metagenome (GOLD analysis project Ga0136643, IMG submission 96883) | Labiotermes labralis P1 segment gut microbial communities from Petit-Saut dam, French Guiana - Lab288 P1 (version 3) (version 3) | ecosystem: Host-associated > Arthropoda: Insects >...
GCTCCAGGTCTAGAAAACAGAGATTAACGGCTGTGGGGACCCGTTGCGCTGACCACGTGACACCCCTCTATTCGCAAAAGTTGGCACTAACTTCGCCGACCGGCGGCGGCCGCTCTGTCGGTACAGTTCGCGTGCGGACTAAGGCCACGGAGAAAGTGGGTGTTTGAGATGAAACAATGCGTGAGGATGCAGGCTGTGTTGGCCGGTGCGTGACAGGGCCCTGTCGTGGGGTTTTGTGAATACGGTAATGGAATTTCGGGTTAGAGCTGTATAGTCGTGAAATTTTTTGACTACGCTGTCAAGAAAGGTGCTGTTCCGTAGAGTTGAGTTGTTTTAGTGCGAGGAGTGACATTTCGGGTCCTGTCGAGCCGAATTTGATGATGATGATGACAGTAATAACTAATTCCATGGAGCAGATTTGCTTCTTAAATAGCCAATAGTGCCTCAGCTAGTCAGAAAATACCCGCATTTTAAGGAATCCCGAAGTTCATTACCGCATGTACAACAGCCCACCGCTTCTCCCTATCATCGAGATCAATGCAGTTCACGTCCTCCCATCCGATTTCTTCTAGATCCTTCTGCGCCTTGGCCTTGGAAGTTATCTCTTCCGGTTTTTCCACCTCGTTTGCAATTCGTATAAACAAACTGGAGGCTGGAAGGCCAAGCCAAGCGATTACTGGAGGCAACGAATTGGTTAGTGGCTAACATGATGATTGTTAAAAGGCCAGATTCATAAGGCAAGTATCTGTAATGACATACATACATACATACATAATACGTAATAAATACATACATAAATAATACGTAATACATAATGCATACATACATACATACATACATAATACGTACGTACATACATACATACATACACACACATACATAAATAATACATACATACATACATAATACGTACATACATACATACACACACATACATACATAATACGTAATACATACATACATACATACATACACACACACACACATACACACACGCTGCTGATGTGAAATATGACTTCCCGTGTATGGATATCACCGCATTGTGTTAGTGTGTGTACGCGCGTGCGTGCTGATATTTCAGTTTTATGCGAGGAGAATTTGTAGGAAAGCGATGGAATTGAGATTTACAACGAATATATTACGAACGTCTACCCCTGCTAAATAATCGCCAAAGGTTTATTTTTGGTACAGCAGCTCTAGAGGATCCAGCGAAAGTAACACGATCTGTTTACTCATACGACATCCTGTGTACATGCACTGTGCACTCGATGTACGACATTACGCTTACATATACTCTGTACTCGTTATAGGACATTCTGTGGACAGTAAAACCAACGCATGCACTGTGTACTCTGAATATGCCACTTTGTTTACAGCAAAATAAACACAGACTGTGCAGTCGGTGCCCGACATTGTATTGTCAGTAAAATTTAAATTGGTATAATCGATCTTCTAGAAGACGCCAGTTTTCGTAGCACCCATTTGAAGCCATTACGTCATGAGTTGCATCATATGAAGTTAACTTAATCGTGTTTTCATTCCTTTGAACATTCTGATACATTTACGAGGAATCTCCGACAGTTGAGCTTTAAGGACTCAGTTTATTCACGCCCTCCTGCATCCTCCGGTACCAAAATGGCCACATTACTGCACTGAAATTATTTATTCATTTCATGTTTGCCCATTCGATCTACAGACTCCGTCCATCGTAACTATTCGACTTGGCTGTGCTGAGAACGTTAAAGACAGGCGAATTGTGTTAGTGGCGCAATGCCTCTATATGTGGTGGTCACTTTGTCACCCATGTTGTCCTTCTTCGTGTCTCTTACATGTAGAAATACGTAGTTTATTTTCAGTATACGAGGTAGCAGTGTTTGGTCGAATAAGAACATGCATTTCCGGAGTCTATTCATATATTAATATTGACTACGGGCTGGACGGTCCGGGATCGAATCCCGGTGGGGACGAGATTTTCCGCCCGCCCAGACCGGCCCTGGGGCCCACCCAGCCTCCTGTGAAATGGGTACCGGGTCTTTCCCTGGGGTAAAGTGCGGCCGGGGCGTGCTGCTGACCAATCACCCCCTTCTAGTGCCGCGGTCATGGAAGAGTAGAGCTATACCCACCCTCTGGGCCACATCGGGCCTGTAACGGGATCACTTTACCTTTACCCTTTTATTCATGAACCGTAGCATCTGTGTATACAAGTAAACAGCTGTGCGTGATATCTAGTAGTCAACCATTAAAGATTTTTGAGCTCTGTTGAATAAGTTTTTTTGGCGTTCGTATCCTGTCGACTTTATAAACCCTCGTCTCCTCGAAGAAGATGCGAGTCTGAGTGTTCTAAGAACAAAGACTTCTAACATCTATGCGATTAACAATTTTCATGATGCATGTGTGTTGCTTTTTAAAGATGGCTGTAGGAGAGTTTATTTGGACAGGCTCCGTAGCACTCAAGCTAAGAGATAAACTGCACCAAACTGCCAGATCTTCCGCTCAGCCATTTCTGGTCGAGTGCAGTCGGAGTAATGCGTTGATGTAGCGCTGTCATCGGGGGGGTGTGATGGTTATATGACCGCATAACAGGTGAAGCTTTAACTCAAAGTTGGGTGTAGAATATATTTTTGGAATGCATTCTTTACAGTTTGCGGTACCTCGTTGGACCTTATATTTATGTTCATAAGGGTGAAAGGCGCTTTCGGAGACTGATAATTGGTCTGACCATTTTTCTTCTGGTCTTCCAGCTTTTCTTCTGTTTCTGGGCCTCTAATGAACTGTTATCCTAAGAAGTCGTGTCTTTCACCCAATGGAAGTTGTTGCTTCAGTACCGTTTATATTTCTGTGTATTCTAACGTTTACAGTCTCGGTTTTCCCCCATTCTCATTCTGTTACGTGATTACGTCACTCATCTCAGGACTTCCATTGTTGAGGTTCCGGATGTTTGGTGTTGCGTGGCAGGTATTCCATTGGCTGTTGCTTAAACCTCCATCACATTGCACCAAGATTATTTTGTCTTGTGTATTAATCTTTTGACGCCTGATGTCAACTATAGTGGTCGTACCGCACCGCTAACCTCTAAAGTTGCATTTTATATATTTATTCATCAAATATAGGTACCGAATATTTTAAACATGGTGCATGCTCTCAGTTTTTTTCTCTTCAAAATGCAGTTTGTTTCATTATTCTAACTTGTTTGGTTCCCGTATTATTCACATTTTATATACAGGTGTGCTAAAATTAAAAAAATAATTCCGGCGCCAAAAGGTTAATATTCACCATATCGGAAAATCATCAGACTAGTAATTGCTGATCTCAGCAGGATCGATGTCTTTAATAATAGTAATTAACCAACTTAATGCACAAATTCTTGTTTTATAATAAGTTTATTATATGCCTCTACATGTTTCGAGCACTATGTGCTCATCATCAGGAGGTCAAAATTGTATTATACAGCATCTTGTATCATCTCACGTGTAGGTGGCCGCCCCGTGCACAGTCCACTTTCGACCTGTGCACGGGACGGCCACCTACAGGTGTGATGATACCAGATGCTGTATAATACAATTTTGAACTCCTGATGATGAGCACATAGTGCTGGAAACATGTAGAGGCATATAATAAACTTATTATAAAACAAGAATTTGTGCATTAAGTTGGTTAATTACTAAGATTATACTGAGATGCACGGTCATCAAAACATCAAAATTTGCGATGTCTTTAATGTTGCCTTACGCTGTTTTCCGTTACGAGTTCGTACAAAAAGGACGGAGTCTTGAATCAGCGTATGTAACGGGTAAGTTGCTGGACCTGTTGATGTAATGTAGAAGTAATAAAGAGAAGGAAGGGGGCTTTCCCATACGAAACCTGGTGTTACGCCAGAGCGCGCTATTATGTTACGCTGCTGTAAATAATGACGATAAACTAAACATAAATGTCCGACTTATCCGTTGTTTGCTTAAGTAGATGTCTGAAGACAACAGTTTCTTGTTTTTCGAGTCATTACGCTTTCGCAGTGATACTGTTTAGGCCACAGTACGTGTGCAATATGACGCTTCGTCACACGGTGCAAGTAAAGCTGCGATTACCCGTCAGCCGCTTATCCGTCAGTTTCTATTAACCGTCGCGTTGGAGAGCCGCTGTGTGGGAGGCATAGGAGGAAGCTCGCATGCGTGCCGCATGACGTGTGTAGAGTGTAATTAAATAGCATTTCTTTTCGAATCTTGACCTATTATGTGATGTTCATATTTAAATACATATTCTGAAGTATGTAGTATAATATAGTATTTCAGCTGTATTTACTTCTTCTTCTTCCATTGGCACTACAGCCCACTGTGGGTTTTGGCCTGTCGTACAATGTCCTTCCATTTTTTCCTGTCTGCCACCACCTCTCTCCATCTTCTCACTCCAAGCACTTGAAGATCTCTTTCTACTTCCTCTTTCCATCTTTTCCTGGGTCTTCCCCTTCTTCTCGTCCCTTCCGGTTCTTGAGTGAAGATCTTTGTGGGCATCCTATCCTCCTCCATTCTCTCTAGGTGACCTAGCCAGCTTATCCTTTGCCCTTTTTTCCATTTTACTATATTTTCTCCTTTGCTCATCTCTTCTAGTTCTCGATTCGTCCGGCTTTTCCATTCCCCGTTTTAATATTAGGACCGTATATTTTTTCTAAATACTTTCGTTTCGAAAACTCAGCTGTATTTACGCAGTGTGTAATTTTTAAGCACCTGTTCTATTATCCGTCTGTTCTCGTATCCCTCATGGCTTCAGGCACGACCCCTGACGGTTAATCGAACTTTCAGTGAATATGGTTCCTGGCCTTACGAGACATAGTAGCGGTGTCACACCCCGGAAGAACCTAGACGTTTACTGTCGTGTTTCGTCTCCAGCCAGGACTTCGTTGCTTAGCCCGTTATCATCTGTGTGTGTGCTGGACACTTTGCACCACCACCTGTCCTAGTCCCTTGAGAAGCTGACAGTTGCTAAGGTAGTCGGGAATTTCCCTGCATGTTATGATACCCGACAGTTTGCTGTTACCATTGGTTCGTGTTCTGAGGTAGATTTCCCAGAATTCAATCTAGGGTTGGGGTTAGCGTAGTTGGTACAGTTAATATGGACTGGACGATCCGGGCTTGGAATCCCGGAAAGGAGAAGAGATTTTTATCTTCTCCAAACATTCATATCGGCTCTGGGGCCCACTCAGCCTCCTATTCAGTGGGTACTGGGGTTATTTCCGGATGATAAAGCGGCCGTGGCGTGAAGCTGACTTCACCATGGAGGTTAAGAAAGAGTGGAGCTATACCTTAACTCCTCCCTATGCCGTCATGGCGTAGAGGGGGACAGCTTCACATTATTTTATCATTTTACCTTTACCTTGAATGTCACTGGCTTATTATTCAGCAAAGATAAGAACTGGATAAGAGGAACGTAATTGTTTGAGGCACCGTATAGCTGGTGCGTCGAGGTTCGTTTGTTACACCAGGAAGTGTCTAAATCTGGCCGATGTCGTAGGCGGTGTTGGGGCGTTGGCGGCGACGTTAGCGTCGTGGGTCGAAGCCTGTGGTTTCACTCTCGAAGGGAAGGGAGAAATCGCATCAGTGGCGGTCGGTTCGATGATGTCTGCTGCGTTAACTTCCGTTTAATACACAAAATCCTGTGAATCAGTAAAAGATTTGCGCTTTCGATGTCGAAAGCCTACGTAAGGGTTGCTGACCAAGTCAGTAAACGAGAGTGTCAAAGAATGTGTCATACAGCAATTTCGGCCGGTTTCACGGCTCTCCGCTTTTTTCAAAATGTTGAGACTGTTGGTCGATGTAGAGTGATATGAAGTTGCGGTCTTTTGTGTTGGCGACCATGAGTTTCGGGGTCTTTTACCCTACTGTTCATTAGCCTATGCCTGAAGATTTTCATGTGAAGATACAGATATTTTGTAGATGAAATTATAACATAAGAATCGCTATTGGGCTGTTGGGAAGTGACATTTATCGTGAGGCTGTGATGAAAGCAGTAAATTATGTGTCAGGGAATAAATGGGACGATACACGAAACACGAAATGACAAGTAGGTGTAAAGAACGAGCAAAGCTGAAAGTTTGTAGAGTGATGGTAGCTCTCACACTTCCACATGATAGTAATAAATGGATAAAGAAGAATAAAAACGCCGAAATCGAAGTGGCAGAAGTGAAAATTTTAACATCGTAGATATAAGTACATGCATGTGTGTTGATTGTTTATTACACGCAGTAAATATAAAGTGATCGAAAACACAAACATTAAGAAGTAATGGAAGACACGTACTTAGGTTATTCGGAAAGTAAGTACCGTCTACGCATATCTCTCGCGCATACTCGAGACTGTCGCTTTGCGCATATGCAGTGACTTCCTCTATCAATTGAGAAGCCACAGACGCCATTTCGTGAAATTCGTGTTATGTTTATGTTTGTTCCTGTGCATTAAACATGTTTAAGACAACTGAAGGGTCCGCCGACTGTAAAATACGGTCTGTAATTCGTTTTTTGAACGCTAGGAATGTGCTACCAAGTGAGATTCATCACCAGATCAGTCAAGTGTATGGTGACAATGCGATAAGTGATGGCATGATTAGGAAATGGGTTCAGGTGTTCAGTGAAGGACGAGAGAACGTGCACGATGAGGCACGAAGTGGTCGTCCATCTTTGGTGAATGATGATTTGGTGCGTAAGGTCAACGAAAGAGTGCGTGACGACAGACGTTGCACAATTTCTGATCTGTCCCTGCACTTTCCTCAAATTTCAAGGACTCTGCCCTATGACATTGTCAGTAGTCATTTGGTTTATCGGTGGCCGCATTCTGTGAGGAAGGTGTACAAAAATTTGTGCTCCGCTACGTCAAGTGCCTCAATAATGGCTGCGAATATTTGGAAAAATAGTTTGAAGAATGTAGAATTTTTTTTTTAAAACGCTTCTTGTTAGTTGGAATGCATGACTGGACCCGGGACGCAGAAAACTTTAAAGAATATGTCCGTATTTTCGCAGCCGCTTCAATCAGAACGCCAAAGCTCTACTTTTTTTTTTTTTACCCTTCTCTTCTGAACTGCGTCCTTCAGATGGCTGCACAGGTAGAAGTCCGCAGTAGTGAGTTCGGGTGATTGCGGAGGCCACAAAACCATTTCTTTATGCTTCTTCTCCATTGATTTGGTTAATCGGAATCCAAAATTTCGTTTCCTCACGGGTATAGTGGTCATTGGCGTCATCATACGCAAACCGCATCGTTGTGACGTCGCCTCAGGTACATAATCCACTCCTGGAGCTAATTCCTGTCCCTTCCGTATCTAAAAAGTTGTTGGCTTCATTGCAGAAGAGCACAACATCCTTGTATTTATTGTACGTGGTGGAGAATCGCCGTATGTGTAGATACTCGGGGCCGAGGAGGTAGGAGAGTGAACGAACACATCAGTACAGTGAAACGTGTTAGGTATTATGTAGCTACTTCCGTGGTGGATACATAGTCCTGTGTGGGAAGCGAACGTTCGCCCACCTAGTCAAGAAGTACGTCCGCCTTTTATGGAACCCGAAGGTTCATTCCCATCTTAACGCGATCCCACGGCTGGATGCTGTTCGGAGCCAGATGAATTCTTCACGCCCCACTTTCTTGAGGTCAGTCTTACTGTTGGTAGCCTCTCACCTACGGTTAGCTTCCCGACTGATTTCTTGTGCATTTTCTCGCCTGTCTCATGCATGCTGCCTGTTCCATTCATTTAACACGACCGTAATTTGATCGCCATATTAATACTCGGTGAAAGGTACAAATTATGAAGCGCTTTAGTTGCGGAATATTCTCAGTCCTCTGTTACTTCGCGTCTTCTAGGTCCACGTATTCTCCTCAGACACTGTGCTTCTTTTGAGGTCGGAGAAGGCAAGTTCCACAGCCCTGTAAAACATCCAACAGAATTAAAGTCTGCGTGACTTGGTTCACCCAAGAACAGGCCGTGAAAGCCCAGAGAGGGAGAGTAGAGGTATGACTGTACCATTTCTTTAACCTCGGCGCTAAATGGGGTGGGCAGTCAACGCCACGCCCTGGCCGCTTTACCCCGGGGAGAGACCCGGTATTCATTCTATAGGAGGCTGAATGGGCCCTAGGAACGGTCTGGACGGGTGCGGAAAGTCTCGCCCTCCACCGGGATTCGATCTCCGGAACGTGCAGCCCGTAGCGAGTCGCTATACCGACTTCACTATACTGGCCCATACCTAGGCTTTTAGTTTCTTTATAATCTGTACAAGCCGAGTAGTTACATACATCGCACTATCAACCCAGAATGGTGACGCTGTATCAACGGACTTTTATCTGCATTCTGGAGAGCACCGGTTCTTTGCCATTAGCCGTTATTCAGGAATCAGCAACTGCATCGCTTGTCTGGCGTTTCCACAACCCTGATATCTTAATCGTGTTTCCATTTTTAAAAAGGTTATTTTCATTACGTGTGTTTTTGTGTGTGTGTGTTCCCTCCCCCCGACTGCGGCCTGGCGACGATATGAATTCTTCAGCCCCCTTGCCCGATGTAATTCTGCTTGCTTCCTGTGCAGCGGATGTGTTTCGTTTCACGAGAGGTTTTTCGCTTCCTCCCTTCAGCCGCTCCTAAAATAACTGTAAAACAGCACAGCCCTCCTGCCGCGCTGTGTACATTTTCCTGCACCGAATACATGCGAGGCTACCGCCCTCGCTCAAGAGCTGATATTGTACCGCGCTACTGAGTACAACGCCGTACAGGCGTAGAGTGAACGTGGAGGTAAGACGCATTGCAGTCTGGGTCTTAGAACTGCACCTTTGAGAACCTCTAATATCGCAAAATGTAGGCAGTCAATCTCGCGTTCATGTTGCTCTCTACTCCGTAACCAATGTATAAGCTCCTCACATTAACTCGGCGTTGTATTGCGGTGTGAGGTCTGCGTCACGCTCCGGCCCTGTTCCTCCCGAATTAAGACCCCCCCCCACTACCTGTTAGATAGGCTGGGTGAGCCCCAGAGCTAATGTAAAAGCTTTAAAAGGGAATCTTCCGCCGTTGTTGGAGAAGGAATTCGATTCCTTGGTGGTATCGCCTAGTTACTGTACCGGATGCGTGGAGCTATTCCCCCCATTACCCGTGCGTGTTCAGGCCATGGTGTTTAACTGAGCACCTGAGACCGAGGAGGCCCGTAGAGGTTGGTGACACTGTGGCTAACACAAAATTTACCCTTGTCGGAGAGCAAACGTCGGTCCAACCACGTAGCCGCAAGTGGCCTGTGAAATTGTTTTTGACATAAAAGGAAATGGGATTCGTAAATGACTGAAATGAGTGTTGTCAAAGAAAACTGAATTGACATATTTTTTTAAGCGAAAACTAAAAGGCATGGAAACCAAAGCAGCAAGAAAAATTTCCGAGTTATGCGACGAATCTTGGAGAACGCAATTATTGCGTAGGATGGGCGGACGACCCTCCTCCTCCGTCTTTCCTTAGTGTTAGGCAGAGTCTGCGATAAGCCCTGAAAATGTGCCACGATCTTTTACTGTCGAGAGTCGTTCGAACCACGCCGCATTTCGTCCGACACTGCGTGTTCTTGGCTGCGGACATATACAGTGCGAGCTCACCCACCCAGATACGAACCGGTGCGCCCTGATTACGCAGAATTCCGCGAATGATACCGCTCGCCATGACCGTGCCGCATTTGGAGTTGGTGTCACTTTAATCCCGCGTAAGTTTGCGCTGTTATGGACAAGCTTGGTGACGTAATTGTCGTGAAGTTGAAGTGAACACCTTTAGCCCAAATGGCCTTGTAAGGCGTGCGGGTAGTGCTGGGTAACTTCCGGAATATAAAGACCTTCCAGACGTGGGAAGATGGATAATGTAGCTCTTAAGTCTTCGGAGCGGAGCTGGGATAGCGTAGCTGGTATAGAAGCCACGCTTACGGATTGGACGACCGAGTAATCGCGGTTCGATTACAGGCCCAGGCGTGAAAATGGCCATCCACTTGCACGGGTGTCTCAAGAAGTCGCATTCCAGGGAGAAATTTTCTCTCGCCTACCCTTTAAAACCTTTGTTTACAAGAACTACGCGAAAGCGAAGCTTGAAGCGTGATGCATTATTCCGTGTTCGCGCAACAGTTGACTTGGTAGTTACCGTACGGACGCTGTTTGGTAGAAACCACGCGCGTGATTGTCACGTCATCGCCCATGCGTTATCGCTGATCCGTGTCACGCGCCGCTTGCCTTCCCGCCGATTTTTGCATATCGCGCGAATCTGGTGGTATAAACGTGATAATAATCATTTGTAGGGAAATAGTAAGTACTAGTGGTACCTGTGCGAATAATTTGCGCTTAGGAAAAGGATAATATTTAATCAGCAAGAATTTCTGCTTGTTTTTGGAACTTAGAAGAACGTCGCGATATACAGTATTCGACGTCAAATGAAGAGGCTGGGGAAAATGCCACGTAGAGCTGGCTATGGAGGGACAAGCGGGCGACGGTAAATATGGTATGATATGATGTGATATATTTGTTGACTGCAATTGGGTAGCCAGCCGGTGGCAGTAGTACAGTACACATTTACACACAAACAATACAGAGAGCGACACATAACAAACAATACATATAAAACACAACATTTTTGGAAGAGCGCGGGCCGTGCCCCGTCTTTGCGGGTTTTACCCTGAAATTTGCCTTACAGCTGAGGAAAAAGCATGGAGAAACCTCACTCATATTGCCACACTTTTTTTTTTAAGTGTCTGGCCCTGATCCTTGTTGACTATCGCAGTCAACGCGATTTAGATCGGAAATTTGCAATTCGCTAAGGTTTTAGACTGCAGTAAAATGAAAGATATGACTAGTGTCAATATGGTGGTGGTTCTGGTGGTAACAGACTGTTTAGAAACTCCATAGGATGGGGCTGTTCGCCCGACTGGGCTTCGTAACCTACGGAGTCTACACTGGAATCGTCTGCGATTAAAGTGTTCACGATCCGACCATTTATATCAGTGCAGTCTTCGTTTTTTGAACTCAGAATGGCGATTTTGGTTAGAATGTGTATATTAGTTCTGTTAATGCGAACCGATTTGAAAGTTGACACCGTCACCATCACCGGAAGCCAAGGGAAGCTCACATATTTCATTTACTTCCCGTGGCCTTCGATAGACGCGAAAATGTCTATTTTTTGCGTTAGCCTTTATTGTTCAGAGCATTTTTTCCGACAAGGAATTAATACTAGCAAAGGAGCTTGTCATCAATGCCGAATAATAAGCTAACTAAAAGTGCCTGCCGTGAAAAGATCCGCCCGGTAGTTAAGCGGGTCATGATTTCGCACACGATACCGTATGAATATATAAGACTATAAGAATCATACAGGACCCATAAATACGGTGTGTGAAAATACAGTTTCAGAATGCTACAGCAGATAGGACACAATGCAGAAAAGCGGTTTTTACCGCCCGACTGCTCGCCCTAGAGCGGACGACATCGTTGCATAGCGACCGATGGTGGCCACCCGCACCGCTGTACCCACACTGGTGACAGAAAGTACAGTAGAACTCCACTTATCCGGATTAATTGGGACGGCGAGCCATCCGGATATGCTGAAAATCCGCATAATTGGATTTTTCTTTGAAAGTAGGCTATATTGTCAGTTTTGAAGTTCGGCTGTTACTATTTACAGTATGTACCCGCGTCTGCACCTTTCGACCACGCCTGATTTGAAGTTCTAGAAGCCATAACACTGTACTGTACTTGATCCGATAACCGGTAATTTCAAGGCATGTTTTGTAGAATTCTGGACAAATTTACCCCGAAGGGCGAAGACGATCCGGACAACCAGCGTCCGGATGAGTGGAGTTCTGCCGTATTCTCACTGAGCTTTTACAGGTTAAATCAGGTTAAGAATTTATGGAACCCTACCTCCATTTACTACGTGTTTGCATGGTTTGTAATGGTGCTTAGGCACAAGGACAACTATTTGATTTGACAGTATTAGTGGCAGTAGCAGTATTGTGCCATACACTTAACACAGTCGCCTGTGTTGCTTGAAATGCCCACGGGTCGGAATTCCATCAACTCCGTTGAGCTGGTACTACAGCAGGCTATACACAGAATCCATTTGCATTACCTGGTATGATCATTATTGCCTCTGTATCGCCTGTTTTCCATTTTATTTGATCCGTACTGAATTTCTACTTACTTAATTGTCTTGTTTTTCAAGCTGCATGTGATTGGAAAGTGAAAAGTAAGTACACAAGTTATGGTCAGTTTCTTTGCAATGTTAAACGGCTCTGAAAGGGTCTGACGGTGGTGTGTGACACCTATGATTACTGTGTGTGCGCACCTTGTTCATCTTGTGGTATACCGACCAGACCGCATCACTCTGCATCCCCAGCTCTGTCTGCGGAGATTTAATCTCAGCCACGGAGGACAGATACAGATAGGTTGCTAGAGGGTGTGTTGTTTGCTGTAAAAGACCACAGGCATATCCCACCAAAAAACAGTAGTTCGGATTCACTGATGTAATGTCTCATGTTTTTTGTATTGTTCTTAGGATTGTGGTTTTGTCTTTCAGGACTTAATGTCATTTGTAATTTACAGGTATAGGAGACCAAGGGCATTTTGAATTCTTGATTTCAAACTTTCACCTTGTTGTGAATGTTCCTTCTTGTGGGTGATTCCCCGGCGTCTGAATTTTATGTGCTGACGTTAAGGAACACGGTTCCATCATAGGTCGTCTGGAAGATGGAACAGCGTGTCCTGAAGCTTCGGCTCATAAGATTCAGACACCTGGGAATCACCCAAAAGAAAGACTACAGTACTTTTTGTTGTGCATTCAGTCTGTTTAGATTAACATCTTCAAGGGTATGACGTCATGTAGTTTGATACATATGTGGCAGAGTTCCGCAGCAAACTGCTGCCTCCATGTTCGGGGTATTAATAATAATAATTTTTTTTAACTGCAATTGGGTTGTTACCCGGTGGCAGTGGTTATTTTACATGTGTACAAAACATGAAATCGGTTACTGCTGAATTTAAGTCGGGAGGGCTACATGAGAATCATATAGTGGCAACTTGTAATTTTGGGAACCATCTCAGAATTTGCTTTTAGACACAGGGAAACCAACA
>Ga0136643_10011572_pt1 | contig 13096 bp, 4 predicted proteins | sample TergutLab28metaG_FD_96883 | JGI IMG/M metagenome (GOLD analysis project Ga0136643, IMG submission 96883) | Labiotermes labralis P1 segment gut microbial communities from Petit-Saut dam, French Guiana - Lab288 P1 (version 3) (version 3) | ecosystem: Host-associated > Arthropoda: Insects >...
GGTAGCTCAGTCGGTATAGCGACTGAGCTACGGGCTGCACGGTCCGGGATCGAATCCCGGTGGGGACGAGATTTTCCGCCCGTCCAGACCGGCCCTGGGACCCACCCAGCTTCCTGTAAAATGGGTACCGGGTCTTTCCCGGGGGTAAAGTACGGCGGGGGCGTGCTGCTGACCACTCACCCCCTTCTAGTGCCGCGGTCATGGAAGAGTAGAGCTATACCTGTACCCACCCTCTGGGCCACACCGGGTCTGTAACGGGAAAACTTTACCTTTTTACTACTACTACTTCTACTATTACTACTACTACTACTACTACATTCCATTCCCATTTATTTCCCTCCCTTTCTTAGGCTGTTCCATCATGTGCGTGTGTCCGTCACTACATTTTCATTCAACAACTCGGCTACCGGTGAGTGGATTTTCGTGAAATTTGACATTGGGAACTTCTACAAAATCTGTCGACCAAATTCAAGTTTGTTTCAAATACGACACAAGCGGTGGATACTTCACATTAAAGTCAACATAAACCGACATCGGAATCTTGTCATTTATGGGTGTGTTTAAGAAATACGATGTCTGGCCTTTTTTCTCTTTCTTTCACTGTCTGTCTCTTATTTCTGTTTTATTTACAGGTGCAGTTTCAGCTGCATAACTGTCAGGTGCAGCACGACAATGCCCATTCGGGAATGCGTAACAGGGTAACGAGACACATTTGAACCCTTCCTCCGAATGTGCAAGTATTGATCGTGGTATGATGGCTGTGACCAGTGTACGGTGATCGGCGTCTCAGGCGAGTTAGGTTTCGCAGGCTTGGATACGGTCGAAATGGGGCGTTTATTTTGTTGTCTCAGACTGTGGAACTTGGCTTTTATTTCTCATAGAGTAATTATATGTAGGATGCTGTAAAGTGTGAAGGTCCCACGAAGAAGAATGTTTTTATTTTGTTATGGAACCGTGTAGCCATTATGGGCCGGAATAGCGTATTCGGTATAGCGACTCTGTACGGGCTGGACGGTGCGGGGATAGAATTCCGGTGTTGGCGAGAATTTTCCGTATCTGTCCAGACCGGCCCTCGGGCCCACCCAGCCTCCTATGCAATGGGTGCCGGGTCTTTCCCGGGGGTAAAGCGGGCGGGGCATGGCGTTGACCCCCGACCGGATCTAGCGCCGAGGTTAAAGAAAGAGTAGATCTGTACATTTACTCCCCCTTTGTGTCTTCGTGGCCTGTTGTAAGGTGAAATTTTACCATGTAGCATTGTACGTGTATGTCAGTATTCATAGCAGCATGCTGCAACCATATTATGTAGACAACATGCTGCTCGTGCACTATAGCCACACGACTTTCTGACCTCAGAGACCGTTTTCTGACTTTAGGTATGTTATTTTAACACTGTTCTTGTAACGCAATAAGCTATTCATCACTCATACGAAACAGGCGCTCCTTTTGTAACATAAGCAGTATTTCCAACTTGCTGTTTGTGTTGTGTGGCTGTGAAACTTTACGGGAAGAACATACCTGTGGGGTGTTCGGGACAAGGGTGCTGAGCAACAGGATGGAGAAAATTGTGTAATGAGGAGCTGCATGATTTTTGCTTCTTCAGTGTTATAAGGATGATAAAGTCAATGAAGATGAGATGAGTGAGGCACGTGGAACATACGGGAGAGAAGGTAAATGCATGGAAGTTTTCTGTGGAATGCGGAAAAAGGAGACCACTTAGAGGACCAATGCGTAAATGTGAGAATATTAGAAAAATGGATATTAACGAAAGAAAATCGGAGGGCGTGGGCTGCATCCGTCTGTTTCAGGAAAGGGAAATGTGGCCGCTTCTTTTACACGCGGTAACGAATCACCCGTTTCCATAAAATATGGAGAATTTATCGATCCGTTTAGGAGACGTTGGCTTCTGAAGGTGAACTCCGCTCTATGCAGTTAATTAATGAACCACTCACCCATTCAGTCAGTTATGTAGTGAGTTTAAATGGAGGCCTAAACAGTACGTTATTTTGTGCGAAATAACACGTGAGGCAAGAGCTTTAGTTCATTGATTCCAATTTAATAGGTTCAGATTCATGGGGCATGCGTGATTGCGGGCCTAAACGGTAAATATTATGCAATTGTGTTGCATTGTTTGGACACTACGGACCTGCGTAAACTCAAATAATATCCTAACGAAATCCATGCTTCATGCCTCTTGGTACTAATAAGATAACTATCCCTTAAATTTTTATAGTCGATATTCTTTATCACAGAAGGTCCTAGAGGCCATTACGTGTGTGAAGAAGTAAAACAGAACAATCCTGATTTCGCTGGAAAGCTTTTAGTGGTTTATTTTGGACGCTCTCAGTATCTTAAAATATCGAGTCCATAAATTGAGAAGGATTTGTTAGAAGGCGATTGTAGGCCAATCGAGGTACTATTTCCGCCATTTTCCTGTAGTGACTGAGGTAAACTATGAAAACTTGAATCATAATACTCGCTTTTCCGACCGAAACTCGATCCAGGCACCTTCTGGGCATAAACGTAGCTTCTTACCGCTGAACTAACCTTTTCTGTTACCGGGAAGTACTTCCTAGAATTCCTAAGTTGTAAGTACAGTGTTCAACATAAAATAGACTTCTGTGAACTAATTAAATCACTGTAGCGCACCTGACTTCACATCTACGTCACTGCACAATTCGGAATTGATGAAAGGGCATGACAGCCCACACACTACAGCTGGTTCGCATTCTGTGCCGCCAGTAGTGTGTAACATTAAACGAACACAAGCCACTATTTTCCGTTCTGCGACATATATGACGATTTGACCTTTGTGAAACACGCCATACAATCGTCGGTATGTCCCTGCATGACCCAATAATCACAGAGCAGCAAAAGTAAGTCAGGTCACTACGACTGTACAATAATCTTATAAATGAAGCCAAACTGATGCACAAACAATTTATTCTCAGTGTATTTCGTCAATTTTATTCATAACCTCTACATGTTTCGGACCTCTCCAGGTCCATCATCAGGAGGAACAACTATATTTATGCAAAACTTGGTACTTGTTATTCTGTATAGCTGACTGTCTGGTATGCAGGATCCTGCATACTAGACAGTCACCTAAATTATATTTATAACCTCTACATGTTTCGGACCTCTCCATGCCCATCATCAGGAGGATCCTGCATTCTGCACACCAGACAGTCAGCTGTACAGAATAACAAGTACCAATTTTCGCATAAACACAGTTGTCCCTCCTGCTGATGGACCTGGAGAGGTCCGAAACATGTAGAGGTTATAAATAAAATTGACGAAGTACATTGAGAATGAATTGTGCACCAGTTTGGTTTCATATATAAGATTATATAAAGATGCACGGTCAGCAGAACATAAAAAGACTGTACAATACTGCATGATGCTAACTTTTTACATGTATGCATATATATAATTTTGTATTGTCATGTTAGTTTTCTTAGTTACATCTCACCTGTATACAGTGTTAGTTAGGTACAGTCATGCTCAGCGACATTTACAAGTGTTAAAAATGGTGTTTCTGTGTTGAATTTTTTGTTTAATTTGATTACAACAAAAACTAGTTTAATTTTAAGAGCATGCGGATATTTCGGATGCAGCATGCCTGTGCGTATACAAGAGAGAGCAGCACTGATATCTAGCAGTTATTTTCTGATATATTCAGTTACATAATGACCCCTTATTGTCCCCCATTCTGATGTACAGTACAGATCATATAACTCACTCCTGATTCCGTGCGGTTCATCCCGATTTGAGAAGCTGATAGTCATTCATCTGCTAAATAAATTCCTCGCCTGTCATGGAACTCGAAGGACCATTCCCTTTCTTACAAGAACCCCCATCTGGCCTACACCTGCACGCTGTATTTCTGTAAGACCAATTTTAATATTATTCTACCATCAGCGCTTGCCTCTATCAAATGGTTACGTACGTAGTGGCTTTCCACATACATTGCAGCATGTACGTTCTTGTATCTAATGTAGGTCTACTCCATAATTGCTACATGCCCAACTAACCGTATCGTAATGTATTCTCCCAATAATATCATGTAATGTTAAGGTATAAATTACGAAGCACCCGGTTATTTACGATTAGGTTTCTGTAAAGTGAAGCTATGAATTATTGTCTACCAGGAGAAGAGGGTGTCGGCAAAGTTGTTAAAAGACCAGTGAACGAAGAAGATTTTAATTTGGGTGGAATAGGTCTTTGGGCATGGTCATCAGAGCTCTTCGTAAGGTGTGCATTGTGGTTTGTTACGTCGATCAGTCTTGTTACAGTTGTCGATATTAATATCAGTGGTGTCTTTCTCATTTCCTCGTCGTGTCAGTTGTAGCGATTATATTTCACACTAATTGGGCACTTTTTAGGAGGACAGCCTGCCAACCGTGTGCTACAAGGTGTTCAAACACTTATGTTTCCCAGTTGGCATTTGAATTAAATTAAACAGTAAATAAAAAAAAAAGTTCTCTGATTAATTTCGAATTAGCTGCAGTGTCAAATTTCTGTGGGTGATGTGTAACACATTGTGCCTGATTATTTTGATTCCGCTCGGACTGTTCTATTGGAATAGCTTAAGTATGTTACTGGAATTTATCATCCGTAACGATTGTCAGTTTCATTTTCGACAAAAGTTCGTTATCACTGATAATAATCTCTGTAAATAATATAGAGAGTAACAAAGTTTAGTTTTGAAGTTGATTATTATACATGCAGTGAAATTAATGAATACAGAAAACCTGTCACACGATTCTTGTGTGTATTTATTTGTTTAATCAGTTTGAAAAATTTCGCGGTCACAAAATACGTTCATTATATTGCATCAGTTATGTTACATTAACAGCGTAACTAATTTCAGCAGGCTATTTTGCTGCCCCACATTCGTTTGCTATTACACGACCTGCTTAAATTACCTCTACATTGCACTGCCTGGGATTTAGTTGTGGTTTGTTTCTGCTCGAGAAAATATATAAACTACGTATTTGCATAACGAGACATGGCAGCCGGACACAATATGTTTGACCCCTTGGTCTTGTGTATTGTTGGCCATGCAGTAGCTTACACGAGTACATATCCGCACTAATTAATGAATTAATTTTACTTAGTCTATAACACTGAGAAATTTAGTTAAATTTTTATATACGGTAAAATATAATCGGCAGGCCAGACAGTAAACCTGGCACAGAAGGTCAAGGGAGGGACTGAATGTGTATTAAAGTAGGGACTGGTAGGTTACATTAGACAATAAGGTTTATCATAAGGGCTGTGTAATTCAGAAAACAAGGTGTTAGCCATCGCAGCCCATTGTAGTAACCAACGTTTTTGAGGCTTGGGTATTATTATTATTATTGTTGTTGTTGTTGTTGTTGTTGTTGTTGCGTTGTTGTTGTTTTTGTCACAGGCCTTTTCTCCCTGGTACTTCTCCTGAACCAACGATGATAACCACAGTTCAGTCTCCAAGTTTCAAACTGCTTTGCTTGCCATATGATATGTGATGTTCCCAGTATAGCTGTCTTTTTTAGTGAGTCTATTGAATTTTTTCCGGGTATGGATTCCAAATTCTTCTTTTAATCTTTTTGTTACTATTCCGGTGGTTCCAATTGTTAGCGGTATAATCACACATTTCAGTTTCCACATTCTTTTTCTCTCAATACATGCACTCTTGTATTTTAGTTCCTTTTCTGCTTATTTTGCACAACATTTCTGTCCACAGGTATTGCCAAAACCTATCATTATACATGTTTTCTCTTTTTCATTTTTAATTTATATATCTGGCCTGTTTGTCGTAACGTCTCTGTCTGTTTGTGCCGCTTTATTCCATAGTACATATTATTATTATTTCTACTTCTTCTCCCACATCGATTATACTTTTTTGACAATCAATTAATGTTGCGGGGTTTAATTCGTAATATTACGTTTACATTTTCAACACTTGATTGTTTATTAATTTTGTATGTTTCGCTTATTAGACCTAAATTCGGGCACTTGTGAGTACGGTAATGAACCTTCGGGTTCCATAAAATGGGGGGAATCTCTTGACTAGCCGAGAACCTGTTAGCTTCTCAAGGACTCTACACCTTGAAATAAGTAAGTAAGACCTAAATTAGATAAGCATCTGTCTTGCGGATTACAGTTACCTCTACTGAAGCTAATAAACTCAACGCTTTCAATGTAAGTTTGTAGCTCTCTCATGTACTCGATTCTTTTCCCCAGACTGTAATAACTGCAGTTATGCTAATACTGTTCAAATACTTAACGGACTTTGCGTGAGACGAGACATCAGCTTGATGCAGTTCTTGTCATCAATGTTTCATTGGGTTCTAAATCTTGTCCACCTAGTATGGATGTTATTGGTCTTCCATTTCTTACTAGGAACCCCCAGGCTTTCCTCTGTTTCACGTTAGTCCATCCTTCAAAAATTGTCCCTCCGTCCGGTGTGTCAGTCCGGCAAATTCAGCATGTAGTTTTCTTGATGTATACAGAAGGCACAGTGTAACACTAACAGTAAGTCTAGTTTGGTATTTGATATAGATTTTTAGTTTTATGACATTAGGTGCCCCAGTTATTTATTTCAGTATTCTTTCGTTTGTTTCTTTTTATGATTGTTTCTTATGTCCTGTTTATTGCCCTTTCTTTCTTGTGTACGGACGTTGCAGTTTTTCGTCATGTGCCTTATGGTTGTTGACTCAGCATGTTATTGAACTATTATTATTATTGCTATTAATATTACTATTGTGCGTAGTATTGGCATAACTAGAAGCAGGATATGCAACGTATGCGTAGAGTGTGAATTGATTACGAATCATTCACATTTAGAAGATGGAAACTGTATTTCTTTACGTGTGTATTGTGGCTGGTGTTTATACGATTGATCGGAGTGTCTAAAAACATACTTATACAAGTCACAAGTGCTGGCACACCAGTTCGAAGAAGACTGCTTAATCGTTGCATATTTATAATAACGATCTACATACGTACTGTTTCCCGTAACATTAATTGGAAAAGCGCAGTTTGCTGCATTATTAAACACCAGCAAAATCTAATTCTGATATAAAAATGCAGGCTGACTGGTTCTTCCGAAACGTTGGTACCTGTCTAACCAACTGTACGGCCTCACGTCTCAGAGGGCCAGAATCTCAATGAAGTAAAGGTAAAGCGGTCCCGTTACAGGCCTGGAGTGGCCCAGAGGGTTCCAGGAAGTTAAGGTTTCCAGATTTCATGACAACGGCACAGGATGGTGGTAAGGTTGTCAGCCTTACGCACCGGCCGCCTTTACCCCCAGGAAATGCTCCTGGTACTCATTTCTGTTAGAGGCTGAGCCGACCCTAGGGCCATAGTGCGATTGGAAGGATTTTATGTTAATAAAAAATATCAATGACACCAGCTGGGATCGAACCAGCAACCTTCCGATTTATAGCAAGGCACCTTAACCACTGTGCCACCGCGGTCCCCTATCTCCATGAAGTAGCTTTGTCAATATGCGAAGTTCCAGGCTTTCGTCGTCCTGTAGTTGAGGCCTTCGCTCTTCTGCGATGTTAGGCAGCGTAGGTTCGTAGTTACAGACGTTTCTGGACAGCCTGTCGGTTTGTGTTGAGGGGTGGGAAGATAGAACCAGTAGGCTGTCCCGAAACGTCGCCAAGTAATTACCCAGCTACGGTGCTTACAACTCCTGAAGAACTGCGTAGCTGCAGCACATCTATGTTCAGTACCAACGAAAATGAGTGAGAGCTTCGTATTTCTCGTGAAAGATATCAAATGTGGAGCAATTAGTGTGTACCTGGTCTGGCCCCGCCATTTCATTTCAAAGCGTAACAGAGCGAAAATAGAAGTAAATTCTGTTCTGAGTTTTATAGGAGAAAACTCTTAGCATACAGAAGTATTATTTACAAAACTAATTAAAGTTGGAGAAGAACTGTACATTGTGTTTGTACCTCGTATTTGTTGAATATGTAGATACACAACATGTCGGCATCTGTTTAAAACAAATATCTGGTTTAAACCATGTTCCTTATATAAATTTACAGATTTTAATGTGTAGTTTTATGGTAAAGATAAAGTGATCCCGTTACAGGTCCGGTGTGGCTCAGAGGGTGGGTAGATGTATAGCTCTACTCTTCCATGACCGCGGCACTAGAAGGGGGTGACTGGTCAGCACCACGCCCCGGTCGCACTTTACCCCCGGGAAAGACCCGGTACCCATTCTACAGGAGGCTGGGTGGGCCCCAGGGCCGGTCTGGACGGGAGGAAAATCTCGTCCCTTCCGGTATTCGACCCGGACCGTCCAGTCCGTCGTCAGTCGCTATACCGACGGAGCTTCCCGGCCCACAGTGTAGTTTTATGGGCCTATAAAATTACACATGTTCAACCTACTTCGATGTTGTACAGATAACTTTGTGTGCTTATTTTTGTATACTGTACCTGACAAACCTATAAAGATCAGTCAGTATAGTTACTATCAGTATGCTGGATGGCCGGAGCTGCGTGACTGAAATATCAGGTTTGTGTGTGTGTGTGTGTGTGTGTGTGTGTGTTTGTTTGTTTGTTACGGCATCCAGACCGCATTTTCAGGCCATCTATCTCTTAAAATATCGGTATCTGGATTTCTCTTTTAGGGACAAAGCGGCCGGAAAGTAAAACTAATCCCACTCATCGATATGGGGTGCTGAGGGTAAGAATAGCTTGATCCTGCCTCTATTTCCCGTACAGTTTAATGGCGTGATGTGCCAATACAGGACGACGTTTCGCTGCCTTACATTCTGTACCTTACACTGTGCAGGGCTAACTTCTTTTTTGTACTAAAGCTGCTTCTTGAACTCTGTAAAGCTGAATTTCAGTTTCGTGCAAATTAAATGATACACAAAATAGAATTCCTCGGGGGATTGCTTTGTATAATTTTGGTGCAAAGTGTCATTAGAACCCGTTTAGCGCCTAGGGAGATGAAACATGAGTATAGAGCAGTTACTATCCCATATGCTGTGCTGTATGTAGAAAGTATAAGGAATCCACCACAACAGTTACCGCGTGTGAGATGAACACCACCCCAGACGTGTTTAAAAATGTGTAGAGTGTACGGAACACGTTACACATCCGATACACAACAGAAAGTCGTACTGCAGATCAGTATGTAACTGCTGTCGACACAGCTATTTACGTCATATTAATATTACTGTTAGATCTTTGTAGAGTGTAATAATCTTAATAAACAAGTGTGCTGACGGCAATTACATACTGATTTGTAATTTTTAAACATTAACGGATTTTCTATTGAAAAGGAATGTCTTAATTGAACTGTCTGGAATTGCCTGTAAGATACATGTTGTACTGGAAAGAGTGCTGGCCAAAGCCTGGAATAAGCTGTTAGCTTTTGTCTGGGCGTCTGTGTCTTGTACCAAACCTCCACGCGTTATCCAGCCACATTTGTGGTTACGATGTGTCTTCTTGCTCATAAATTCTTCAATTATCAAATCACTTTAATCACATTCTGACAGCAGTACATTACAGCAATCTTCACTACTGTTATAACATTGTCCATCATCTTGGGCTTACCTTTCTACAAATGGGTCTGTCGTTGTCTTCAGGCGGAAATGCGCGGCAGCGTCTCTTATCTGGTCGGACGTTACAAATAGCTGCACTCTATCAACGAACCCTCTTCCCCAATCCTTTCCCGGCCTTTTAATGATTTCATAACCGTAGAATAAATTTAATTATGTCATTTTTACACGATTATGAATTGTTATAATAGTTTTGTCGTTGTATAGATGGGTTGAAAATTCTCTGTTTGGTGTGAGCTATTGTTCTGAAAGTTATTTGCATTTTAAAAACTATAAACTGACTACATGTGTGCCTGTAAATTTTTTTTACAGAGGAAACAATACCAGTTTCAGCCGTATTCTGTTAATGGTGTGTTTGTACATACCTATATGGTTGTTGAATAATGTCATATTACGTTTGAATATATTTTATGTTTTCGTCCTGCAGCGCTGTACATTTTGTTAACTCGCTTAAATATGAGTTCTATTAATTACTCGTTTTTTACAGCCAGAGTAATTCGTTGCAATTGTAATATGTATTTTTTAACTTCCTTTTTAGAATTACAGTGACTTTAGTTTGTTCGTGCAAGTATGGTGTTGGTTATTTTAAACCCCTAGATAATATTAGAGGTCTATAATTTCAAAGTTATAATGATGTTTATCACAAATACAGGACCGTTGTTCTCATGTCTAACAAGTACTGTCAATACAATGCGTGCATTTTTCCACCCTACTGTATTGCATAGTCCTCACATCAACAGATGTTTCAAATGGAAGTTATATAGACATTCATCAAATTACAATTTTTAAGCATGTAACGTTCTATAATTAAAATTTGATAATTTACACTGTGAGCATAGTAATTAATTAGTACAAATTTCTGTGGAATTAGTTAATTAGCGTGCTTGTCTTCTTATGTAGCTTATACGTCCCCCTTCATGATTCTTCAGTCTTAATTAGTTCGGTATTCCTCATGAGCATTACCCGGCATTTGAATTCAAAATACCATTTTCTCTCACTCATCAAGGCGCGGATTCTATATAATTTCCGTTGCTAATACGGGTTTCTAAGGAACATATTTTTCTCGCAGTTACGATTTTTTAATTATGTATGCAATACCTAAGCGGTTACGGTAAATTTATGTCTATTTTATTGTAAGCTATGCATGGAGGTTTGGAGGGTTTGTCGGTGGTGGTTGAGCAGAATGGTGCTTTCTGGTATGTCACTCCGTGTAGTCTGGTAAAACTCCTGCCAGACCTTCTGTGCGAAACTGCACTGACAGAGGCTGTCAGCGTGTAAACTTGTACACATTAATTGCAGTGCAGTGTTCAAATGTGTACACTGTAGTACAGTGATAGACTTAGAGTAGTGTGCATGTAGCATATTTAAATGTCATTGTGCTCTGACGAGTGTCACGAATTACTCTGTTGCGGCAGAATTAGCACATGATTTTAAAGATAAACTCTCCCTGTCATCAAAAAATGGACTGTGCACTCAAGATACTGCAGGACCCAATAAAAATGTATTAAAAATATTGCTTTGAATCCTAACGAGTCTCGAAAGCAACCATGACTCTACCGGCTGGAAGGCCAATAAAAGAACTGGTTCTTTCGCTGTAAAGTCACTGTAATACTCTTTTCAGTTTAACGGACGTATAAAACCATACAAACTTAACATATTTCGAATTATAATGCACATTTCCCTAGTTAATTGTGTTTTGTGGTCGAGATGTGCAGTCTTTTTTACTCTTAAATTAAACTTATTACGAAACTCAGATCGTGCGTTCTGAGATAGGAAAAGGTAACAGTCAGGTCTTCTTTGATATTATTATGTCGACTGGTAAATTTTTGTCGAGGTTTTGCAGGATCTTAGTGCTTCAGGGTCGAGCAGCCTAAAGGACCCTGAAGATAAAGACACTACTATCCTTCGAAATGTTAGTAACTACCATTCGACATGGCCTAACATCACAGAGGAACTGAATTTTCAGCAACATGGCTCTGAGAACTTAAAATGTCTCAAGTGTATATGTGTTAGAGTTTTTGAATTGTAATGATTTCACGGCGCTGTAGCTGAGAATTCCGTTCTTCTGGTGTATGGCGCTGCGTCAGATAGTCGGACCTAGACGTTTGGACGCAACGTACTACCCTTATTTTCAGTAGTAGAAATATGCAGTTCCTCTCGGACATTTTTAAGCACAAAGCACTACGTTGCCTCGACCTTGGGGTCGGATTATCCAATGACATGGCGTCGTATCACACAATACGGAAACCATGTTAAAATGTATACAATGGAATATGAAATTTGTTGAGCTATCCACTGTTCTTATATGTAAGTTTTATTGTAATAATGGTGTCTTACAATTTAATGTTTTTTAACTTTACCATAATACATATTGAGAAGAAATTATACTACCAACTACACCGTTCTGGCGTGATATATACACCATACTATCAGCTCTACTTCATATCACGTAGCCGACTTCTCGACTGTTATGTATATATATGTTTTATTTTAATAATTGTGTCTTACAAATTAATATTTTAACTTCGCTATTATATGTCGTAAGAAGAGTTAAAATTTTACAACCGCCGTCTAGTTTACAATCAGGTTTTAAAATTATATACAATGTTATACTGCAAACAGTTACTGCCAACTTGTGGTATTCCACATAGTGAATGCACTCGTATTGCATTGTACCTTACTTTAAATTATGGTCGTTGACGACCGAAATATGTAGCTATATCTAAATAAAGAAAGGTAGCTGCGATTGACGGATAGTAAACGATTTGCTTTTGAATAACAGCTGTACGTATTTCGGAGACATCATTTCAACAGACATTGTCTCGAGACTTCCGGTGTGTGTTTGTCATTGCGGTTGGCCGACCAGGTCGTTAAGCAGCACACCCTTCGGCTTTAGCGAAGGACTACACATGTTTGCATTTACGCCAATAATTATATATGTAAATCTGCTGTATATAATCTTATTGGGTAGGCATTTCCCAGGCACCAAGTAGCAGACTTGCAAGTGAAGATTGCTGTTTTGATAGTCACCGCCTCCAGAGCTTCAGTCCTTAACAGAGTGGAAACGTATAATTTTAGTCCCATGTTTACAAAGTTAGAGTTTAACTTGTTTCGATTTAATTTCGTTGATAATAACGGTATAAATTTCGTTTTACTTCGGCCTATTCAGTTTAATATAAATCAATACCTGCAGTTGAACACAGACATTAGCTACTCTCATCCCATGTGGGTTCGATATTCGTCGCCTTGCATAGGAACGCATTACCAACAAGGGTCGGGCATTTCTCTCTGATGCCGTTTCGGACCAAATTTGCTCTACATCCTTTCAGTAGGAGCATATGGATAAGTATGTCTGAAATCGAACTCTGGCAGTTTTCAGTGAAGTCTCACGTCCATTTGTAAGCAACATAAAAACAAACAAACAAACAAACTCCGTGGCCTTAGTCCGCACGCGAACTATACCGACAGAGCGGCCGCCGCCGGTCGGCGAAGTTAGTGCCAACTTTTGCGGATAGAGGGGTGTCACGTGGTCA
>Ga0136643_10011573_pt1 | contig 13096 bp, 4 predicted proteins | sample TergutLab28metaG_FD_96883 | JGI IMG/M metagenome (GOLD analysis project Ga0136643, IMG submission 96883) | Labiotermes labralis P1 segment gut microbial communities from Petit-Saut dam, French Guiana - Lab288 P1 (version 3) (version 3) | ecosystem: Host-associated > Arthropoda: Insects >...
CAGGAGGCTGGGTGGGCCCCAGGGTCGGTCTGGACGGGCAGAAAATCTCGTCCCCACCGGGATTCGATCCCGGACCGTCCAGCCCGTAGTCAGTCGCTATACCGACTGAGCTACCGGGCCCACATATACATTTTGTAGGTTACTGAAAACAGAACGGTATGACTCACCTAAAAAGCCATGTCACATGGTAAATATCCACCGATGTTTCAGAGGAGTTTGTCGCTTCTTTCTTCAGGGTTGAAGTGACCCAAAAAAATTCAACTGTGACATAGAATGTGGTGTATTACATACGTTAGAGCCTTATCTCATTTTTGCCCCAGCTAACTTACCGTGGACTATCCAGAAGATGGGGATAGCAATCTCCTCTGAAATTCCAGCAGCTGCTTACCAAACGACACGGTGTCATATCTAAAGATATTTGAATCTTCATAACTGAGGCAGTGAGTGCCTCAGGCCTCGTGTTATGAGTGTGCTATGATCGTCAGATTTGAAAAATGACACACATAAAGACGACAATATTGCTTTTGTTTTCAAGGCGATGGCACTACCGGGACTCATCTTGTTTGTACATGCTGCTTGATTACGTGTGTGGTGGTGAGCTGTTTTCGTACCTGCGGAATGCCGGGAGGTTCTGCACTAGCACTGGTAAGATCACTACTGATATGATCATACGATCAATTCAAACATTATAGTGGCACATTCCCGTTGCTATATTAAATAATAATTAATGTTGCGATCAGTCAATGGAATATGATATTTAGTAAGAATATGGCTACATGTTTCGGCCAACAATGATTGGCCATCGTCAGGCCTAATTACAAGAATTCAGAAGGTGGTGTATTTTACAGTTATATTTCAGTTTTGAGATCTCAACCTTTTCAAGCTAAAATATAAATATAGTGTAAAATATATATTATGCCTAAAATGTGTAGTTTTAAGTTTGTAGAACGCCAAAAAATTAAATAAAATCGTATAATGTAGGTAAAATAAATATTTGCATAACAGTTGTAAAGTTTCCTTCTTTAGGTTCTTGAATTGACGGAAGCAAGTTTCATTAGCACTGGTTACTTTAAGATGGCGTATCCCCATAGCGTCATACTATTCTGTTGAATATTTTCAGTGCTTTATAAATGTCAAATTATACATTTCAGGCGTTTTATATCTTTTAAATTGTGTGTATGATGTAGCTTGTAAGGAATGATGTCTCAAACCTGAAGTAGAGTTGTACACTGTACCCCATTTATATTCTTGTATTTGGGCCTGAAGATGGCTAATCACTTTTAGTCGAAACATGTAGCCTTGTTCTTACTGAGTCTCATGTTGTGTTGACTTACCACAAAATTAATTCGTACCAATTCGTACGTTGTACAGAAAAGAGGGTAATGAGGCAGTCAGAACCATTTCTTGAGTAGCAGAAAATGGAGAATTGAGATTGCCAGCATATGGAAATGGTTATTAGAGTATAAGCATGAGTCACGACATTTATAATACATTTAAAACTCCAGATATTGTAACTGTAATTCAAGAGTCAAATGGCTTGAGCATGTTGTAAAGAACAGACCATAAGAGAGCAGTACAGACATTAAAGGAAGGTAGACCAGGAGGGGGGGACCAAAAAGAGGAAGAATTTGATTAAGATGGAGGATGTTTTTAAATTTGACTTGAGGAAAATGGGTGTAAAAAGATAGTGAACAAGAGCTTTTGGACAGAATCAAATGGGCATCTGTCGTATAGAAGCCAAAGACAAAAATAAATGGCTGTTGTGCTAAACAAGAAGGAGAAGAAGAAGAAGAAGAAGAAGAAGAAGAAGAAGAAGAAGAAGAAGGAGGAGGAGGAGGAGGAGGAGGAGAAGGAGGAGGAGGAGAAGGGGAAGGAGGAGGAGAAGGAGAAGGAGAAGGAGAAGGAGAAGGAGAAGGAGAAGGAGAAGGAGAAGGAGGATGAGGAGGAGGAAGGGGATGATAATAATAATAAAGATTTTGAAAGCAGCTGTTGACCCGCATTAACATCATGTCCTTGCATCCTTCCACACACACTATGAGAATGTGAGCATACTTAAATATTTGATGAATGTCTATGGTACAAGATGATGCCATCTTTCTCAATACAACAGATCCATCAGCTTGAATTTTTGCCATGCCCATGAACTGAGCAAGTTGGCTCAAAGGAAAACAATTTACTCAATTTCTTTGAGTAAATTCCAGGATAGTACCTGGTATTAAACCACAACTGGTTCCTTCTGCTTCCTTTACAGTTAATTGTTATTCAATATTCTACCACATGTTTCTAAACAGACAGAGTTACTGACAATGTTATTGAATGAACCATCAATAAAATAGAATAAATAAACAAATCATTTCCATGTTCACAACATTCTTACAATTTAAGCATATTTTCTTAAATGTAGGCTTTTATTTTTACAGCCAATTTCTACACAGCAGAAATAGTACTTGCCCTAGAGTACTTGCATTCACAGTCAGTTGTGTACAGAGATCTGAAACCAGAAAATCTTCTGCTGGACAAGGATGGTCACTTGAAGATAACAGATTTTGGTTTTGCCAAGAAACTCACAGACAGGTAAATAAATGTTCAACCCACTAATCCCTTTTTTCTGCATTAAATACAGATTGTGTAAGTGGCCAAATGCATGAGTGATATGAATGTGTTGGTTATGGAATATACTGAGGAAAATTGGCATTCACACTACAGTTAGCTGCACAAGTCTTGATTATTTTTGGAGCAGATTGTTTGTGAGAGGAAGCTAAAGTTGATTACAAAAGTAAGCCAAATTAGCAGCTACCAAGTAGAACAAAGGTTAACAAATTTTCTGAAAATCTAATGGCTGCCTCTAAATCTTATGCACCAGAACGGGTACATGAAGCATGCTCCATGCAAAGGATGCAGATTTCTGAAGTGATCAGTGAATGTCACTGTTATCTGGTGTTTTCTGGTTAGTGGAAGTGAACAGAAACATATTTTTGTATGTAAGGTAGAAACTGCAAGAATTATGCTGAAAGTACTAGGTGCCATTGTACAAAATTTGGTCACATGGGCATTTAGGTACCAGTGGTTTTTGCACCCTTGAATTAGGGTATTATTAGGAAATGTTGGAAAAATTAGTGACATGACCACATGTAGGCCTATGCATGAGATTCACTATTTGTTTTACTGCTTTCCTGTAAACAAGAAATTAAAAGGAAAAATCTAACTTGTTTAATTTGGCTCATTTACCATCCCGTGCATAACCTGTAATAGTTGTGCACTGCAAAATTTCATTTTGAAATTAATTTAAAAGTGTTAATTTTACATAAGGATTCTAGATTTACATATGATTCTCATTCAACTGCCTCTTTCTTACAAGTAATAGTTTTTTTATACAGGGCTTCATTTCAAAATTACTATGTTACATATGTAACCATTTAATTATCATTAAAGCAATTCTTCAATCTACAAGGACAACAGATACCTGGTAGGACAGAATCACCCATTCTGTAAAGTTCTCGTTATATCCAGTGCCATATACTGGAAGTCCGCAAGCATAGAAATCTTAGCAAAGTTCGTCTTTGCAGTAGTGTTTAACCTTTTGACGCCTAATATCAACTATAGTGGTCGTACCGCACCACTAACCACTAAAGTTGCATTTTATATATTTATTCAACAAGTATAGGTACTGAATATTTTTAACATGGTATATACTCTCCGTTTTTTTCTCTTCAAAATGTAGTTTGTTTTATAATTCTAACTTGTTTGGTTCCTGTATTATTCACATTTTATATACAGGGTGTGCTAAAATTAAAAAAATAATTCCGACGCCAAAAAGAACAATGTATAATTGTTTCAAATATACATTTTAAGGACATGGACACTATGTGGAACTCCGGAATATCTAGCACCAGAAATAATCCAGTCGAAAGGTCACAACAAGGCTGTTGATTGGTGGGCTTTAGGTAAGTATTGCGTCTGTCATTTAACAATGCTGTATCAATATCCAGTATAAGTAATAAACAAAAAAGCATTTAGATTTTGAATCTAATACAACTGTACATTTATTTTGGCTTCGCTACATGTTTCAGTCCCTATTTGGACCATCATCAGTCTATTGTATAAAACTTTTAAAAAATGGAATTACACTATGCAATATACTGTAGCCTGATGATGGTCCACAGAGGGACTGAAACATGTGACTAGGCCATCAGTTCTACAAACACAGAAATCTTAGCAAAGTTTGTCTTTGTATTTGTGTTTAAATTGCTTATAAGGACAATATATAATTAATATAATTAATTATATATTGCTTGTGACTAATTATAAGCAATTTAAACACAGTTGTGTTAGACTGGAAGTTCAGTTGCTTATTTGTTGATGTCAAAAGCACAAGGGATTTGCAACCATCAAACTAGTAAATAAAAAGTACATGAAAGACGTGTTTCATGAAGACTTGCCAGTGAGAGATATTTGAGATGAATAAGACTGATATGATGAAATAATTATATACTTCTAGGTGTTCTAATATACGAAATGTTGGCTGGATACCCTCCATTCTTTGATGATAATCCATTTGGAATCTATGAAAAGATTTTAGCAGGAAAGATTGAATGGCCACGACATCTGGATCCAGTAGCCAAGGATCTCATAAAAAAGTTACTAGTCCAAGACAGAACAAAAAGACTGGGAAATATGAAGGTATGTTAAGGTCAGACATCAGTTTTACAACATGTTTATCATACCCTATACAGTTTCATGTAGAAGTGTATTGTTATGGAATGATGTTATTAGAACTTTACAATGGAATGGCATGGTAAACCCAGTGGCCTGTGTAGTTGAAGCATTTTTCCTTATTTCTTTTATACTGAATGCTGAAAAATTCATCAGAAATGCCCTTTATTTGTTACATAACATATACTATTATTTGGTTTTAGCTTGCAGTTCAAGCTCAGGTTTGGTTTGTTAGATACAACAATTCTTCCCTTGCCCCACATTGCCTTCCTCTGTCCCAAACATTCTCTTATCTAATTCCTACCTTTTTTTCTGCATGTTTTTCTTATCTTTTTTAACATACGATCTGAACTGACACCTGGGGGCTTTGGGACACACGTTCCTTCTCTTTAATTACAAGTCTGTATTATAAATATGTTTGTATATATCCAACCACTATCTGTAATGAAGAATAATTTCCTACCTAAACAGTACCTCTAATTGCTTCTAACTTACCGCAATATCGTTATTTTTATTTTGCCATAATTTTTATTTTTATACTTATTATATTTTATTACACTAAACAATCCATATTGTCCTTTCTTATTATATTTATCATAATAAATAACCATGTGATTGTTGTACACACTTGTGTTGATGTCGCCCCTTAATCCCAACAAATATGACGATTTCCATATCCATGTGAATTATGTAATCCTGTACGGATCTGCAGAAGGAAAATAAATGATATGATTTATGATATGATGATATGATATGATATATGATGTGATACGATACGATACGATACGATACGATACGATATGACATGATATATGATATGATATATTATATTATATTATATTATATTATATTATATTATATTATATTATATTATATTATATTATATTATATTATATTATATTATATATGATGTGATATGATATGATATGGTGTGATGTGATATGATGTGATATGGTATGATATGATGTGGTGTGATATGATATGATATGATATGATATGACATGATATTTTTCCACCCTGTCATCATTCATCAACTTTTTCTTTCCTTACTCCCCTTAATGTTAAAATAAAAATATCTGTTTGGCAGTAAGTGTTATCTCTCAAATAATGAGAATGCTTTGGTGTCTTGGACCTCCGTGAGTGCAGTGCAATGACCACAACATTTTCTCCAAGGTCTCCAATCCTTTGCAAACACAAACTTTTGTGAAACTAGCTCTTAAGTACAAGAATATTATAAAAATGGTAATCTTAATTCTGACATAAGTTAAGACAGTGTTTTCAAATATTGTAGTTGAGCTGTAAGATTTTAATCCTTTCTCTGAACATAGTGGACAGTCATGATCTGTTGTAAAGTACAGTTTCTTCAGATTTGTTCTTTGCTATTTTAAACACCGTACTGTTTCCAGTGTTTATTATTTCACACACACAAGTGCGCTGATCATGCTACATATAACACAGGGCCAGAGTCACAAATTTTTTCTTGTCATTTTTTAAATATTTATTGCATGAAAGAATGTTTCACACAGGGATACTAGACCTCACTGAGCTTTGAAATTCAAAGCATATGTCCTCCTTTTTATATTACACTTATCTGTACTTCAAATTTGGCTTCACATAAAGTGTGAGTTAAATTTTCATTATAACATTTTATTAAGACTATACCTATATTTTTATTGCACTCTATGTAATTCAGAGGTGAAACATTCAAGTATAGGGTGACTGAACCTATCCATTATGAACACTTATCATGCACTGTGTGCTGCATAAGAATTCATGCTCATCATTACAAATGCTACACTTTCATGGTGCATGTGTGTGTGTGTGTGAAGCAATCAAATATACAATGCCAGGCAGTAAAAAAGTGTTTACTCTGGTACTTGAAGTATGTATTCCATTGATCTAATGATGAGATTTACTGAAGTTTCAGAGTGATAGAACATATCCATTAGCTGCATCTAGACTGTAAAAGTAGCCACCAGCTGCACCTGTAATCTACTGAGCATATTTAGATCAAATTGTGTGACACTATTTTATATTTCAGAATGGAGCGGAGGATGTTAAGAGGCATAGATGGTTCAAAGGATTGGAGTGGCAGGACGTTTATGGAAGAAAACTCAAGGTAACACTCTTTAAGTACTAATTCATATTTTTAGATGCATAACTTACTTTCTTGTCATAAAAGGTGAAATGTGGTGCAGGGACACTGAGACAAATTTATCTTTACTTTTGAAGAAGTGAGGGTCTTTTAGCAAGAGACTTGAGATTTTGCACTGAATTGTATCTGCACAATGTTTTGTGGCATAGGTCTGTATCAGGGGCATCTTCACCAGATACACTAGGTGTATGGCACACACCCTGTATAAATTCACCCCAGAATCTGTTTGTAAACGTATGATTTAATTGTGTGGGCGAACTTACATCTGCATATAATTCTGTGATGCTTGTGCTCTACTTCGGTGCACCTGCACTCGAGGAGTTACCTGTGCTGGACTTCCCAGCATGCTGCCTACTTGTTATCTTGGAATTGATGCAGCCATGCAGGTGGGGGGAGACTGCAGTCATAGATACCGGAAGGCGTGCTGCCTGTCATTAGCACACTTTTAAAAATCCCTTGTGAACATTTACCTAATGCTACAACTCAGCAGACCCTTGTTTCATACTCAGCAGACACCACTGGTCTGTACGGAACTTGGAGATGTTTAACAAAAATCTTGAGGGTGGGGAGTGGCTGTAAGAAGCTGCTTAAAGTTTGGGAGCACCTGGATGAAGTCATAGGCTGATTGGTTTCGGAACTTCTTGATTCCGAGTTTTGAGGTCAGAGGACAATAACATCAATATCAGGGAAGAATGTGAATAAGAACTTGAGTCTTCTGGGATGTTAAAATGTGTTGACTTGAAATACAAAACCGATATGGCAGCCAACGTTTGAAATTCAGCAAAACCTGCCTTCCTGCTTGCAGTACAGTAATCGAGTTACTAGCCTGGCAGATCTGATTTTTGCTAGATGCCGGCAGCCACGCTGGTGCCTGTATGCTCACTACTATGTGTAGGCCTACTGTACATAATTTGATACAATTTTATTCAAGTTACTTCCAGATAAATGGCATATGCTTAGATTAGCAAGGACTTAGATACTAGAACAAAAAAAATTGTACATTTGATATTTCTTGTTATAAGTGTTGTACTTTTGTGTGATTTTGTAAATGTGTAGGGGTCATAATCTGCATTTAATATTTTAGGGAGGCTCATTCAACTCCCCTCTGCCCTTTCCGTGGGCTCTGTCACCCATGTCATGAACCAGTAGTATATGACAAACTATACATACAAACATGGTGCAAGAAACTAAATATCAGATTTATTTCTTGACTGATAAAAATAATTTTACATTAATTTAAATTTTTTTTCCGTTAAAAATTTGCATTCTTACACAAATATAGTTTTTTATGCACCAAATGAGAAAACAAAATTTTTTAGTAATATACTGCTTAAAATTGTGTTTTTATGAAAAATATAACTGGTATGTAATCAAGAACAAATTAATTTGTGTGATTTCAGCCTCCAATAATTCCTCGAGTGAGTTATGACGGAGATACAAGAAATTTTGATGACTATCCTGACACTGATTGGAAGTCAGCACCAAGTGTTGGGGAAATGGAACAGAAGCTTTTTGAAGACTTCTGAACACCAATACTCTTTCTGTTTGCACACAGTTGCACAGAAGGTTCATGCACAGATACCATGAAATGGTTATCTTCTTGACTGATAAGCTTGTAGTCTGCGCAATGAATGGCCGTATATAAGATAGCTGTCCTGCACCTTCTGATTCTGTTTTAGTAGTTCAGTTTTAATTGCAGACTAGGAAACTAAGCCTGGTACTGATCTCACAAGTTGACTCTATTTATGGAAAGTAGCTTGCTGAGTTTGTAGGTAGGAAACATACTCTGTGCACCATATGTATCCAAGCCTGAGTAATTCCATACAAAAAAAAATGGAGTTTTGAAGCAAGAATGTGGTGCAAACTCAGGTTAAAAACACTGACTGCTTACTTGACAGCTAAGGAATTAGTAAAGGTCTATCGACTTTATTGCTAATCAGAAATAATGTCAGAATTAGAGTTTGTCAAATTGTAATATAAAGTAGCTGCTGTTAGGCAAGACATTGTAAACACACAAATAATACACACTTCATTCTCTCAATTGAGGTGACCGTTGTTTCAAACCAGTTAGTATTAGGAAAGAAATGGTGCATGCACCAGGACAACTGTACATGCTCAATTAGCCTGTCATCAGCTCCTAGAGTCATATATATTTTGCTTGTGCTCTATATACAGTACAATTTTGACTTCATAAAAATGAAATTCAGATTTTTTACAGTGAAGGAAAATGAATAAAAATGTGAAGCAGCATCTGTAAGGGTCTGTTTATATTACTTAGAAGGCCACTGTAAAATTCAGAACCAAGTACACTTTATTGCAAAATAAGTACACAGTAATAATAATGTATAGAAACCTGTGGGAAACCAAATTTAGAGACCGAAATGCAGACACAGCTTATAGCAGAAGAGTGGTAATTATGAATATAATAAATACAGCAGACCTTTGCCATTAGAAGGGGCTACATTCTTGAAAATTCGTGTGAGTTATGAAACTGAAATGTGTGAAGTACAGACCTTGTGGAAAAAATGGAGTTAGGGGAATAAGTCATGTAAAAATTGCGCATGGCAGACTGGAAAACGGAAGACTTAGTGAAGAAAGATATGAACTTTTAGGGCTGTGTCTTCATCTGCATGCCGTTAATACACCTTCATGTGTGGTGTCATGACAGGCTCCATGTTCAGCCTCCAGATGCACACTAAGCCTTTTCCATCATCTTGCAGGAGGCATAGTGACTTATACAAGGAATATTTGTGATTGATGGAGCACTAGCTGCAACTTATCCCCTGTCTTGTCAGAAATCCTCTCAATGAAACAAATACTCAATTCATTTTCTTCAACATGGCACCCAACCATAACAGTCCTCATTCTCATGTCCTTTGCCATGCATATCATACTTTGCAGGCATAAACGATATCTCATAAGGACAACATTTATTTATAAAAATTATGAAAAGCACAGTTGAAGCACATTTCCTGTCACATGATATCCAGTTATGTACTGATCAAGACTAGTGAGAACTTGTGGACTCTCATGTTATACCCCACATTCTTATGTAAGTGTTACCACAAATGAGGAATGATGTGTGAGGTTTTCCGTAATAATTGTTCCTAACGGAACCATAACGCATGGTCCTGTGAATGTGAGGGTCTGCTGCGTTACCAAACCACACAAATGTTCTGTCATATTCTGTTCTGCAGAAGTAAAACACTTTTGCATTTTTAGACTTCATTAGCATTCATGTCTGTCGTAAAATGCAAAAGAGAAAGTAAATATTTTTGTTTGAAACATCATACATTTTTAGCCAGGTTGAACTGAAGAGGCAGGGACTGGATAATCACAGAAACAAATTAAACTGCTTCTAATCCATACTTTTATTACAGGTATTCCTGTTGAGTTTTTTGAAGAGGCTCAGAAATGTAATTATGTTCCTGTTTGGCCACTGAACCAACTGAATTATATCTCACATTTTATTCTTGTATTTCATGCTAAACCCTAACCAAAGGATTACCCTAAGTGATGTAACAAAATTGAAAGCTGTATCTCTGGCTTATCCAAATTCAATAGAAATTAAATTCAAGTAAATTTCTCAAAACTAAGAATGGTGAACTCTGTATTATATTAAAATCCTAATGCACCAATGCAACCTAATGAAAACAACAGCACCAACTTCCTAATGAATTCAGTTTAGCCCACACCAATTTCAGGGAACTGTGTAGTATACCATACTCAACCTGTAACTAAAGAACTAACTTAGCATACTGTAGAGAAAACTAACTTATTCTTGATTTTAAGTTTTCGCCGTGTTCTATATGTAATACGTTTTCTTTTGGGTAATTCCCCGGCGTCACAGTGCTAATAGCCAACATTTCGGAACCCTCTATCTTCATAGGCAGGTGGATGAAGTGGTTGAAGATGGAACTGATAGAGGGTTCCGAAACGTCGGCTATTAGCACTGTGACGCCGGGGAATTACCCAAAAGAAAACATATTACAAAACTAACTTATCTAAGCAAGCTGTCTCCTGAACCAGTGTCTTAAAATTTTGGAACATATACCAATCTGCTGCTCTGTTCAGATTTCATGTCATGTTAAGCGTACCGTAGCTGATCAAAGTTGGCAGGGCACCATATTCTTAAAATATCAGTATTTTCTGAAGGTCAGCTACAATTCATATGCCACCGAAACTTGGAAAGACTACCTAACACAATAAAAAATATTTGATATCTATGAACTTATTAACTGTCAAAGTTGTGGATAAAAACTGGGTTTATGATGTCAGTAAGTCCATCATCTGTCACTTGTGCTGAACTGCACATTTCTTACTGTAAATAATGCTGTCTTCTCAGAAGTGACTCCTTGTAGTCTGGTAGAAAGTTACATACCATTTGGAGGAACCAACTGCCTTCATCTGTTAACCCTCTGGGCCCCACACTACTTTTCCTAGTATATGCCAAAAGCCCCAAGATGAATTTAGGCTTCTTAACAGCACCACTTATTAAAAATAATGAAAAATACATTTTTGCACTCAGGAAATTATGAAAAATCAGGTTAATACAGTAAATTATGTAGATTAGGAAGAAAAATACATAATAGTACTAATTGTGAAAGTTCACATATAAGGTAATTTTATAAAGATGTAGAAGTCGTAACACAACTATATATCAAGTGTACATATAATTTTTCAATATCAACTACATGTTTCGGCCATTGCTGCTGTGGCCATCTTCAGGTTGGATACAATTTATTATCAGAGAAGCTATATATAGTTATGATATAATATAGAGCAAATTATTAGTGTAGGTAAGAGATCTTGTTTTACACAAAGTGGGTGGGCATGTGTGCAGATGTTAAAGACCAAGCCTATAGCATGTGTTATCTTATTTCTCTATGACAATGAAGTGTGCATGCCGAGTCACTGCATGTCCCATGGGGTGCGGTAGGCCTGGGCCGGTGTTTGGTCCTGTGGTGCCGTATTTTCATGCCTGTTGAAAATCACACTGGCCTGCTGTTGTGGCAGTGTGGACATCCTAAGTTGTCTACAGTATGGTTGGCAGCTGCAGGTTTACTGTATTGGAGGAAGGGCTTCTTTGTGCTGTGCTGGAATAATAAGTACGCTAAGAAGGACAATCAATCAGAGTTTGGGAAGCTGTGACAATTTGTGAGAAATGTTGCTACATCTTTATAGAATTACCTTAGCTTCTAACAAACACAATGAGGATGACGCACCTTGAAGTTCACATATAAAAAATAAATATTATTCCAAAATAAAAATTTTAAAAAGTCATTGTTCAAGTTTGAAGACTTGTTAAAATCAGTATGACATAGTAGTCACAATGACTGCAAGAAAGAGCATTTAGTTATGTAGCCTCTCTAGCCTTGCTAGTTGTTGGAATACATTATATGTAATTTTTTATGGCACAACAGACCCTAGTGGGCCAGGGCTTCCTCCTCGTTGGTTCTTCACAATCACACTCAGTTGGACACACCACACTCAGTAGGACTCCTCTGGATGAGTGATCAGCTCGTCACAGAGACCTCTACTTGACAACACACAACACTCACAAGAAACAGACCTCCAAGCCCCCATCAGGATTCGAACACACAATCCCAGCAAGTGAGCGGCCGCAGACCCATGCCCTAGACTGCGCACGAACTGGGATTGGCTATTTTATATAATACTTGAGCTAAATTTGGGTTAGTTACAGCAATGTATGTTAATTGTCAAGAAAATACAGGTTACCTGCAGGAATAAAAAAAAAATTCACATCAATGCAGTAAGTGGTCAAGATTAAGGAAAAAAGTACAGAATAATTCTAATCCTAATAGTTCACATGTAAAAAAGTATAAACCACAGGCAGAGATGGAAAAAAAGAATGGACATTCAAATTTAAAGCTCTGTAAGATTTTGACCATCAATACAACACCCTGGGCAGTGGTAACAAGAAAGAGCATTAAATTTCCTACAGATTGCCATAAATATGGTCTCTAAAGTGCTCTTAGTTTCTTAGATACATAATTTTCTACAAAACACTACAACCTGTACCTTGCGTCAACAGTTGTATTCTGTTAAATGAATACAGTTATTACTGCATTAAAAGCTGCATGTTCTTCCAAGTTTGTTTCATGGCCCTAAAGTGAATGGTACTAGTGCAACTGCTGGCTAACAAGTTTGTGTTTGTGCCATATGGAAAATGAACCTTGTGTTTGGTTCTAAATTTGCAAGTTGCAA
>Ga0136643_10011577_pt1 | contig 13094 bp, 10 predicted proteins | sample TergutLab28metaG_FD_96883 | JGI IMG/M metagenome (GOLD analysis project Ga0136643, IMG submission 96883) | Labiotermes labralis P1 segment gut microbial communities from Petit-Saut dam, French Guiana - Lab288 P1 (version 3) (version 3) | ecosystem: Host-associated > Arthropoda: Insects >...
AATGTTTTTAGTTGTCTTGTGTGTATTGTTGTTAGTTGTCTTGTGTGTATTGTTGTTAGTTGTCTTGTGTGTATTGTTGTTAGTTGTCTTGTGTGTATTGTTGATATTTGTCTTGTGTGTATTTTTGTTAGTTGTCTTGTGTGTATTGTTGTTAGTCGTCTTGTGTGTATTGTTGTTAGTTGTCTTGTGTGTATTGTTGTTAGTTGTCTTGTGCCTATTGTTGTTAGTTGTCTTGTGTGTATTGTTGATAGTTGTCTTGTGTGTATTGTTGCTAGTTGTCTTGTGTGTATTTTTGTTAGTTGTCTTGTGTGTATTGTTGTTAGTTGTCTTGTGTGTATTGTTGTTAGTTGTCTTATGCCTGTTGTTGTTAGTTGTCTTTTGTGTATTGTTGTAGTTGTCTTGTGTGTATTGTTGTAGTTGTCTTGAGTGCATTGTTGTCATCTTATGTGTATTTGTTGTACTATGTGTGTATCGCTGTTTTTACTTTAGATGTCGGACTGCTGGCTAGAAGTCAGTATTCGGAAGGTCCTGCGACCGGCCACCTCGACACAGGTTTATCTTGGTTCCCCTGTGTCTATAAGCAAATGCTGAGATGGTTCCCAAGACTCCAAGTTGCCACTACATGCTTCTCATGTAGCTCTCCCGACTTACATTTATTAGTAACCATTTTCGTATTTTGTATAATGTAAAATAACCACTGCCACCGGGTGACAACCCAATTGCAGTTAATAAATATTATTATTATTATTATTATTATTAATTATTGTACGGAAGGACCGCATGAGGTAAGTTAAATGTTATAAGACTGACCGGAACACTGGCGAACATCTGTGTTGTATATATAATTCAGTTCTTACCTCGCAGAGAACAGTCCGTGACCATTATAAGCAGCTGTACGAAAATTATTTATTGATTATCTTTATTTTCTTTCCTACAAAAATAAGTACAGTCCTTTTCTCATCCAGTACCTCCCTTGTCCCACGTACCACCCAGTACCCACACTAAATTTAATCTATACCTCGCTAATTCCTTGGCCACTACCTTCCAGTTTGCTATAATGATTAAAATATATATAACTATGATTTTGCGTGTATTGTTTTGTATGGGTGTGAAACTTGGTCTGTCACACTGTGGGAGGAAAGTAGGCTTAGTGTTCGAGAATCGGGCGCTGAGGTGGATGTGTGGACCTAAGAGGGACGAGGTAACAGGGAAGTGGAGAAGACTACATTACGAGGAGTTTTATGATCTGTACTGCTCACCAGAAATTATGTGGGTGATCATATCGACAAGAATAAGATCGGCGGGGCATGTAGCGCGTATGGGAGACAGAAGAGATAATACATGAGTTCGTTGTAAGATCTGAGGGAGAGAGACCACTTGGAAGTAGGCGTAGATGGGAGGAGAATATTAAATTGTATATTCAAGAAGTGGGATGGGGAGGCATGGACTAGGTTGGTCTGGGTCAGGATAGGAACAGGGGGCATGCTTTTGTGAATGCGGTAATGAAACTTCTGTTTCCATAAAATGCGGGGAATTTCTTGACTAAGTGAGAAACTGTTAGCTGCCCAGGAAGGACTCTGTTCTTTTTGGTTATCTGGTTAGGTAAGCACTTTGCAGGTAAACGGTGTTTATTGGGAGAACCACGCCAAACTGTTAAGCATATTGTAAGGCAAAATGCAGAGGTTCGTACTGTTATAGCAGGTGGTACGTATAGCTACCACTGAGATTTAAGGGGTAAAGGGATTGGTTTGGTTGGCCACTAATCACGGTCCGTTGTCTCACACCGCAAGAAATAAACTGATTCCTACTGTCTGCAGATTTGTACGGAACTGCCCATCAGTTCACCTTGATACAAACCAGCGCTTTAAAATCCACACGTATTCAGAAAGAAGGCAGGGCAATTGCAGTTATTCCATGTCGAGAAAATAGCATGTCATGTCATGTCATAAATACAGCAACAGAAAAGTACCAGCACGAAACATTTCGTGAGGCGACAGTAATAACCATTTCAAGTGAAGTTCAGTAATGAAGGTAAATTATCCGAGAGTAATGTGCAGATATAAAAAATGTACACCGACGGACAGTACAAGATGCATGTTTTAAAAAATTAAATAAATTCTAATTAATGTTATTACGATTGTAAGTTAAGTGACACTCTTTCGAAAGGATGTTATTGGATATATATATATATATATATATATATACCCCATATATGTGCCGGTCCCGGTGGCCGCGCGGTCTAAGGCGTAGGTCTGCGGCCGTTCGCCTGCTGGGGTTGTGGGTTCGAATCCCACCGGGGGCGTGGAAGTTGGTCTCTTGTGAGTTGTGTGTTGTCAGGTAGAGGTCTCTGTGACGAGCTGCTCACTCGTCCAGAGGAGTTCTACCGACTGTGGTGCGTCGTTGTGTGTGATCTAGAAACCTCTTGAATGAGGAGGCCCTGGCCCACTGGGGGCTGTCGCGCCAATAACAAACAAACAAACAAAACATATATATATATATATATATATATACTTACTCTGTGGTGCAGAGTCCTTCTTGAGAAGCTAATTGGTTTGCAGCCAGTCAAGAAATTCCCCGCATTTCACGGAACCCGAAGGTTCATTACCTCACTCACAAGCGTCCGCCAACTGTCTGGGCCAGCCCAATCCAGTCCATATACCCACATTCCACCTCCTGGAGATCCATCCTAATATTATCCACCAATCTACGCCTAGATCTCTCCATTGGTCTCCTTCCCTCCGGTTTCCCCACCAAGAACCTATACACCCCCCTGTCCTCACCCATACGCGCCACATGCCCAGCCCATTTCATTCTTCTCGATTTTATCACCCGCACAATATTGGGTGAGGAGTACAGATCATTTAGCTCCTCGTTATGCATTCTCCTCCATTCCCCCGTTACCTTGTCCCTCCTAGTATAAGTATAGTATATATATATAATATAGTATATATATATTGTATGTATTGTAATATATATGTATTATAACATATATAATACGTATATATTATATGTATTTTATTTATATATATATATGTATGTGTGTGTTATGGTTTTAATTTTCATTAATGTTAACTATCACATATTGTAATTAAAGAGCAGTTGCGTAATTGATGAAACTGGGACTGAAATGTGCTGGAAATTAGCATGTAAATAGAGTGCGTTCATATAAGAATATACCGTGTACATTGTGCGTTGTAGTGACGTGGGTACCGAAGCTGCCCAACTTACGAAGTTTAAATCTGCGCAGTTTCAAAATCAATTCCATTTTTTTAAAAAAGACGTGAAATAACAGCATTTTTAATGCGCTCCTAATATTTCCTTGCCCGGGGCAGGGAGCGCAATGTGGTGAAGGTGGAGGAGGAATACTGTTGGGCGATAACACAGATGGCACTGGGGGGCGCGCTGCCGCCGATCGGGTTTCATCGTGTCTGAGTTTGGATTCGAACTGGACTGCCTTGTATATATACGATTATACGTGGCTACATGTGCGCTCAGTTTCGATTTTGCGCAAAATTCGGTGTGCGCCAGGCCTTCCGAGAAGTAACCGCTGTGCTGTTCGGGTGAGTTTCTTTATTGCGCGATTTCTTATCCAGGCCTTCACGTGCAAAACAATGATAAAGCTGACAGCACCCATAATTCCCCACCGAAATCGCAACGGACTTTGTTGTCGTCATTTGATATTTGCGTCAGCTCAATGACATCATTTTACGAACACTGCAAAGTTCAATTTCGTTTTTACCTCCCTGTCTCTTTTATTAATACTTGCTAAATGAGTTCTCTAATAATTCACACAATGACTATGAAATTCCTCTTTGTCGTTTCTACTGAATCTGTGTATTCGCGTCGTGCTGTAACGCCACTGGCTTCGTTAAATTACGACGGTGGTATGAATGCAAATAGAGGGTTACAGTACACCCTCGCAACAGACACGCTAAGTGGTCCCGTTGGTACAGCGCTGTCCGTCCACCGACCAGCACCCTACAGCAATCAATCACGCAGCGAAGTAATTAAATAGTCACGACTTCGCAGATGTTAGCCATTGCCAGGTTCTAGGACCAAATTGTTAATTTTCGATGTTGGGGTACGGAAAATTAAAACCTTAGGGCATCTTTAGTACAGGCTGTGAATACTATGGTGACGACATCCTATGGTTTTGTTTTACTTCCTGCTCTTAACCTTTAGACGCCTAACGTCAACTATAGTTGAAGTACTGCACTGCTAACCTCCAAATTTGCATTTTATATATTTATTCAACAAATATAGGTACCGAATATTTTAAACACGGTGTATACTCTCCGTTTTTTCTCTTCAAAATGCAGTTTGTTTCATAATTCTAACTTATTTGGTTCCTGTATTATTCACATTTTATATACAGGATGTGCTAAAATTAAAAAAAATAATTCCGGCGCCAAAAGATTAATGTCTTAGTAAGTTCTAACATTAGCGTTGCCCAAATTAGGATGTTCGGTAGAAATGTGTTATGAACGAGTAGCCGAGTTCATATATTTGGGTACGCTAATCAGTAATGATAATAGCGTGGAAAAAGAAATACAAAAACTATTTTGGCCGGCAATAGAACTTATTTTGCCACTATAAATCTCTTCAGGAGTTGACTTTTATGCAGAGCTACTAAAATTATGTTATATAAGACACTAATAAGACCGGTAGTGTCGTATGGAGCGGAAGTATGGACGTTGACGAAGAAAGAAGAACAAGCTCAGCTAATTTTTGAAGTAAAAATATTTAGAAGAATATATGGTCCTAAATATGAAAATGGGGAATGGAAAAATCGGACGAAGCGAGAACTAGAAAAGATGAGTAAAGGAGAAAATATAGTAAAATGGATAAAAGTGCAAAGGAAAAGCTGGTTATGTCACCTAGAGAGAATGGAGGAGGATAGGATGCCCAAAAAGATCTTCACTCAAGAACTGTAAGGGACGAGAAGAAGGGGAAGACCCAGGAAAAGATGGAAATGGGAAATAGAACGAGATCTTCAAGTGCTGGGAGTGAGAAGATGGAGAGAGTTGGTGGCAGATAGGAAAAAATGGAAGGACATTGTTCGACAGGCCAATGCCCACAGTGGGCTGTAGTGCCAATGGAAGAAGAAGGTAGGAATGTGCTACTAACTCCATATTTGGCAGCCATTAGTCGCAAATATATTAAATCTCCAGCTCGTTACTCTGAAGACTGAGGTATTCGTCAAACAATAGGTAACAGTTAGCAGACGGCATTGCGTAACATATCAGACGATAATATTTCACTACAGTAATGGTATATTTAACTCTTTAAAGACGAAAACTAGTCTGTTATCTTCCTAGACCCAGATTGTAGCGCGCAGTAACAGACGGTGTACGTATAAACGTAACGCTGAAGAATTTAATAATTTTTTTCCAACAAGATGCGACTTATTCAGTTTATTACATTTCTCTAAGCAGCTCTACATGTTTCGGGTGTTAACACCCATCATCAGGAGCTCTTACGGTAGGTACAGTACCTACCGTACGATATATATGAATCAGTTCCAACTCAACAACGAGAGCAGATTGTAGTAGATCCGGTTAACCAATACCAGAAGCTGCAATTATAGCTGTACCAGCTCCTGATGATGGGTGTCAACACCTGAAACATGTAGAGCTGCCTACAGAAATGTAATAAACTGAATAAGTCGCATCTTGTTGGAAAACAATTATTAAATTCGATTCTCGATGCACGGACCCATGTATATATATTTATATATAATTATATATTAGTATTAATAGCATCGCATTTTACTCATTGCAGTCAACCAATACCAGAAGCTGCAATTACAGCTGTACCAGCTCCTGATGATGGGTGTCAACACCCGAAACATGTAGAGCTGCCTACAGAAATGTAATAAACTGAATAAGTCGCATCTTGTTGGAAAACAATTATTAAATTCGATTCACGATGCACGGACCGATGTATATGAGATTAACAAAAAAATTGTAACGCTGAAGTTTTTTCGCTTAATCATTGTTGTCGCGGAAAAACCGATAAGTGTTACGTATTCTATATGTGTGTCTGTAGCCTTAGGTATCCAGCATGCAATGCGCTTGCGCCGTATTGTATTGTCATGTTTGGCCCCTCCGGCCGTACCATATTGTTCCACATTATCTCGTAAACGGCAAGGTTTTTGAAGAAAAAGTTATTGAACATAAAACATTTTGTTTTGATTTCGTCAACAAATTTTGTCTGAACTTTTTATCACTCTTACAAGAATTATCGATATAGGATAAAAAATTTATATCGGTCTTCATGCAAAGTACCGTTTATTCTTTTCAGATTTTAACGAAACTTGAATTCTCAAGAGACAATTTCGAAAAATTCTCAGATATAAAATTTGATGAAAATCCGTCCAGTGGGAGCCGAGTTCTTCGGTGGGGACAGACGGACAGACCGACCGCCAAACATACATAACAAAGTTAATAGTCATTTTCCGCAATTTTACGAACCCGCCTAATCGGTTAATGTTGTGTAGTGACACAATTGCTGTTTGTTCTGAGATACACACGAAACACATAAAGACACTGAGTGGGCAGAGCGTAGAATTAATGTTTAAACCCGGTGTTACGTATAGTAATCCCTGACCGCTAGAAATTAAAAGGTCAATGATAGTACAAGTAGCTTTATTGTAGAGACGTTCTTTGACTTACGCAGTAGTTGGAGTTCTGGAAGGTTCGGATCCAGTCAGAATTAATGGTAAACTGTAAAAGGGGTTTTCAATGGAAATCCGAATTCCAACACACTGAAACTTTATCGGTCTCAGTATGTCCACCCCGCTGCCTTTAGGTTATTTGTTTAGTCAATTAAACGTTATGTAGTCTAGCTGTCTAACCTGTCCAGGTACTTACAAACCTACACGATCTGCGTCCTTTCCATAACGCTGAAGTTTAAATTGCTATTATTGGCCATTATGGATTGGGTTTTAAATTTACAGCACCCCTGAATACATTAACGATCTACAGTGCACCGAGGCGAGGAGCGTGTCAAGAATGTAAGGTCAGTGCAATGCACCGAGGTTGGAATTAAATGTTTAAATATAGAATGAATCTTTAACAGAATGTGCATATCCGTGACCACCGGTAAAAGCGAGGTGGAGGAAACGGCCTGATTATCTCACAATGTCGCATTTGCTGATGACAGTAATTACTGCTGGGTCCACGCTGCTAATTGCTCTGCGTAGCTGTAGATAGGATTACCGTCCAATAGTCCTCATCTCTTGCGCACCATCTATATATTCCCTGTTGTTACGTGATGACTATATTTAGTGTAGCGAATCGTTCTAAATAATTTGTATCACTATATTTAATATTCCCTTATGCCAACACCAGGGGACCGCGGTAGCACAGTGGTTAAGGTGCTGTGCTACAATTCGGAAGGTCGCTGGTTCGATCCCAGCTGGTGTCAGTGGATTTTTCATTCACATAATCCTTCCGATCGCACTATGGCCCTGGGGTCGACTCAGCCTCTAACAGAAATGAGTACCATGGGTATTTCCTGGGGTTAAAAGCGGCCGGTGCGTTAGATTGACAACCTTACCACCATTCTGGGCCACTGTCACGCAATCTTGGAACCTTAACTTCCTGAAACCCTCTGGGCACCTCGGGACTGTAATGGGACTGATTTACGTTTTTGCCAAAACCTGAATTTAGAATTTTACATGCAGTTAGCAGTATTTTGGAATTGAACTTGACTTTGAAAAGTATTTGCTAAGTGATTTTCGTTTATTAAGTAGGATAAATTAACCGAGATATTATTATTATTATTATTATTATTACATTCAGATTTTTTGAAAATTATTTTTCTAATGACAAGTCGTGGCATATTTTAAAGACGTATTCTCTCTATCCCTTTTATACATGCTGTGAAATTCTTGGGCATATAACATGTTTAACTCCAAAAACATAGGTCTTTTGCAGAATGAAGAATCAGAATATGCACCTCTTAACACCTAGTAGTAATTATTTGTACAACCTGCTGTAAGGTCAGCATAGTATACCAATTATTTCTTTCGCATGATTAAATTATCTTTCTCTTAATTGTCACGGAGTGTGTTCTTTGTGAGGTGCGAAGTGACAGGCGCGTTAATAATGTGTTAACCACACTGAAACAGGATTGCTTCCGTTCTTACTTACGAGGGCAGACCATAAAAAAGCCGAACTTTTAAAATTTTGTTGTTGTTGTACGTAAAACTTAATCAAACTTGTCTCCTTCAAAGTATTCCCCTCCACTCTTGACACACCGCTCCCAACGTTTTTTCCAGTTCTGGAACGCGTCCTGGAACGTGTTTTGCGGGACGGCTCGAAGGTCCCGCATCGAATTTTCTTCTATCTCCTCTACCTTCTGAAATCGGCGACCTTTTAGTGAGGATTTCAACTTCGGGAATAAGAAAAATTCCGCAGGGGCCAAATCTGGAGAGTAGGGCGGCTGGGGGACAACAGTCGTCTCATGCTTCGTCATAAATTCACGGATAAGAAGTGCATCTGTCAGCAGACGCGGCACAAATTGTGCGGCGACACGAAGTGTCTGCAGTTTGTCGGTCAAAATCCGGTGGCACGAACTTTTACAGATTCCTACTTCTTCAGCAACTTCACGGACAGTTAGGTGACGATTTTGACGAATCACAGCAAGCACTTTCTCAACGTGATCGTCGTCCATTGACGTGGAAGGCCGTCCAGATTTGGGGTCGTCTTTGACGGACGTTCTGTCCGATTTGAAACGCCGGTACCACTCGTGACACTGCATACGGCTCAGACAATCCTATCCAAAAGCCTGTTGCAACATCTGAAAAGTCTCTGTTAAAGGTTTTCCCAATTTGAAACAGAATTTGACACACACGCGTTGCTCCTCAAGATCCTTCATTTTTGAACTTGCAAAAAATAGCCGAAGGTACTAAACACACACTCATTCAAGCGCGTGCAACTCGATGACTAATTGACGTGGATTGATGCTGCCAGTGTCAGAATAACGCTTAAAGTCTCCGCTACACAACGCCACTATCATGAGCGTGCTGCACGCTCTCGTTGGCTCGCTATTTCACAAGTTCCGTTTCTTTATGGACTGGCCTTCTACAGAAAGAAGATCCATACTTTACCTCCTGTACAGCCTAAATTACATATTAAAATTTTTCTTGTGACACTACAGCAAAATTCTTGCTAGGCCGCCGGATTCTTGAGATTTCTTGATTATAATTTAACGCTCAAACAAACACACACCCGGTAGGACTCTTCTGAATGAGTGATCATCCCGTCGCAGAGGCCGCGTCCTACACAACACACAACACACAGTAGAAAAACGTCCATGACTCCCGTGGGATTCGACCCCACAGTCTCAGCAATCCAGCAGCTGCAGACTTACGACTTAGACCTCACGGCCACCGGGATTGGCCCGGTAAAGTTTACATTCCACAGTTGAGAAATGTACGTAAAAGAAAAAACGTTAATTGAAGCATTTGATAAGAATAATGTCTTGTGAAATGAGGTATTATGTATTCCAGTAGCTCGCTATGCATGTTTCGGAGAAACGATTCCTTCCATCTTCAGAAAAAACTGGAGATATTACTCTTTCTCTAAATGTTGGTAAATGGAAGATTAAATGGCGTAAAATTCAAGAAAAGATAAACCTTACCCTGAACAGGCCTGGGCAGGCTCCCAGGGCTCCAGGAATTTGAGGCTGCCAAAATTTTCTAGACAATCGGCATATGACGGTGACAAGGTTGTCAGCCTCACGCACCGGCCGCCTTTACCCCCAGGAGATATCCGTGGTGCTCATTTCTGTTAGGGACTGAGTCGAATCCCGGATCCATAGTGCGGCGTGGAGAATTAAGCCATTTACCCCATCGGGAATCGAACCTACGACCTATCGGCTTGTAGCGCAGTGTCTCAACCAACTGAGCCACGGTGAGCCCCAAATTCAAGAAGAGAGTAACCTCAAAGTAATTAAGTGCAGTTTTCAGAAATGAGCACGTTCTGTTTGCTTTTCTGTACCAGGTTCACGATCCTCAATGCAGTGCTAGTAACAGACCCGAAGGATCTGATTCAGCTGGTCGATTCGGAGTCTAGAGTCATGCTGCTTTACTCTACCAGAGAAGAGGCGATCCACATCCTGAATGCAGCGCGGGACTACAAAATCACCGGGGAGAACTACGTGTGGGTGGTGACTCAGAGCGTCATCGAAAACCTGCAGACTCCGTTCGCATTCCCTGTCGGCATGCTGGGTAAGTAGCCACCGACGTATTCCGTGTTGGATTTGTGGGCGACAAAGTGACACTGAAGCAGGTTTCCTTCGACTACCTTTGTCTTCATCTTTCCAGACATTTTACTAATCCTGCATGTCTGATGTAGCCATGATCTTCATCATAGGCTGATGCACTAAGCCTTGGAACCCGGAAAACCCATATTGTGAGCCCCATTTTATAATCGTACAGGGCGTTTCATAATGTACTCCGGGATTACAAAAATTTATAATAGGAAAACCGTAGGACACGTGTTTACGAAACCTATACAGATAGAAGGAACAACTCAAAAATTTTTTTTTCCAGTAACTTGTTTTTCCATCGTGGTTCACATTTCTACCGCTAGGCGATGCGAGTGTATGTAGTGAGAAAATGGCCGCTCCGGGGGAGAAGTCGTTTTGTGTGTTGGAATATCACACGAGTAAGTCTGTGGTTACTGTGTAACGTGCATTTCGTGCAAAGTATTCGTCCCACCATTGCCACGTGACCTCGCTGACCTAAACCCACGGATCATTGCAGCAGTGAAGAATATCGATGCACCCATGCTGGCGCGTGTGTAGCAAGAACTTGAATATCGTATCGATGTGTGCTGTGTCACCCGCGGTGCACACATCGAACATCTCTAGTTGTCAAAAAAAACTTTTTCAGTTTTACTGTGGCTGTGAACAATTCCATTAAGGTAGGTCCTTTGGATTTCTTGTCATAAATATTTGTAATCACGGAGAACATTATGAAATGCCGTGTGTTATTAAAATGGACATATGGTGTATTAATTATGAGCATATATTTGTTGTTGATTGTTCTCGATGGTTTGGTAGGTTTAGTATCTTTCCTGTTACCACCGTTATTTGCGACAGTTCGGTCGTCAAATGAATGATTATAGTAAGAAATGACACGAAGAATGTAAGAATATTTTCACTTAAGCTAAAGAGTAAGTATCATAAATGCAGTAATGGCATTTACTAAAGATCAGGAGTGAGTCTCCGGAAGATCTACAAGCATCTTTGCTGCATGTACACGGTGTCACATACCGGACGATTGTACTCTTCATATTTGCCGCTGTGGAAATATCGGAGCTCGCGTAGCTGATGAAATCGTTTACATAGTCCCGGCTGCCGTTATTTTAAGCTTAAAAACCCAAAGCTTCATTTTTAAGCAGTGATTATATTTCCGGCCATATGATCCCGATTCTTCACTTCTCGGATTTTGCAGGCATAATATTACAAGCCATACACTCCCAGATATTCGCATCTTGGATTAGGCAGGCGTAATATTACAAGCCATACACTCCCTGGCCTTAACTTCTTGGATTAGGCAGGCGTAATATTACAAGCCATACACTCTCTGATCTTCACTTCTAGGATTAGGCATGCATAATACACTCCCTCTTCGCTTCTTGGATTAGGAAGACATAATATTACAAGCCATACACTCCTTCTTCGCTTCTTGGATTAGGCAGACATAATATTACAAGCCATACACTCCTTCTTCGCTTCTTGGATTAGGCAGACATAATATTACAAGCCATACACTCCCTGACCTTAACTTGTTGGATTAGACAGACATAATATTATGAGCCATACACTCCCCGATCTTTACTTCACGCATTAAGAAATGCCCTAAAATTTACCAATTTCACGTGTCTGATTACACAATGTACTCTCAAAACCACCAGCTTTTGAAGTCTTCGTTTTTGTTCTCACGATTAGGCAGCACTGCTGCAATTACAGGCCTCAGAATTATTTACCGTCTGTTTGGATCGAATGCTATTATTACCATTTCGCGTTCATACTCAGGACATACGGTCTTCAGATGCTGGACCCGAAATCGCCTGTTCTCACTGAAGTTCCCATAATTGTACTCCTTCCCTCGAGGCTTGTATTTGTTCATGATTGACATATTCCACATCCAGTTCATTATCCTAAAGTTTTATTTTACATAACTTGAGTAGTTGAAGCAGCATCATTAATTAAATCATCAATAAATCTTCCACGCTCCTTCTCGTCTTCCCTCTTCGTAGTTGTTCGTTACTGCAGGTTGTAACAAAATGCTTCTACTTTATCTCCGTCATTTTTTAAAGCACGTAATTATGCTGGAATATGAATAATTTCCCATAGAATGAAGTTACTTTGTTTCTGTGCTTATCGAAGCCCCCTCTAATAATGCGTTGTGGGCTACCTCCGTCTCCATACTTTGTTATATTGCTATGTGATTTATTGTTTCGCAACGGGACACAAAAACGTAGGGGGAAACCCCCCCCCCACCTGCAAGAATTGGCATGTTTCAACAATATAAGATAAATGGAAGTCAGTAAAGCTGTACGTTTGAAAAGCTGCAGATAAAACGTCTCTTGCTTCGTTCAGCTGGTGAAATTGAATTCGTATGTACGTAAACACGATCATACAATGTCATTATTGCATTGAAACTGTTCTGATTTCCCTTACTGAGGACATGGGCTTTTATTCGTTTCATTTCCAGCAAAGCATTTTCTGGCGCAGATCCCAAAATAATCGGATATGTCTCATGTTTCTTGTCACATAGTGAGTTTACGCGCGTGAATTATACAAACTTCACGTTCTGAGTGTCAGTCGCCTTGTATTATTCATGGTTCTGAAAATTTTCGAAAAACGTGATTTGTAACGGGGGGAGGGAAGGCAGGGCGGGGGGGGGGAATTCTGAAGTGTATACACAAATTAAACACTTTACTAACCAACTAATGCATAATATATAATATGTAGATACAATTAAAATTATAAAATGTTTAAAAGTGCTCCAACATGTTTCGGATCACAGAGGATCCATCATCAGGGAGCCTTGTACAGTGCTTGGCTAAAAATTA
>Ga0136643_10011578_pt1 | contig 13092 bp, 7 predicted proteins | sample TergutLab28metaG_FD_96883 | JGI IMG/M metagenome (GOLD analysis project Ga0136643, IMG submission 96883) | Labiotermes labralis P1 segment gut microbial communities from Petit-Saut dam, French Guiana - Lab288 P1 (version 3) (version 3) | ecosystem: Host-associated > Arthropoda: Insects >...
ACTGGGTCTATCCCCGGGGGCAAAGTGCGGCCGGGGCGTGCTGCTGACCACTCACCCCTTTCTAGTGCCGCGGTCATGGAAGAGTAGAGCTATACCTCTACCCACCCTCTGGGTCATACCGGGCCTGTAACAGGGAAACTTTTAATAAATACAGTTTGTATGATCTTCTTACTGCAGGTGAAAAAGTCATTTGCAACTAGTTTAAAACCGAGAGACGGAACTAAACTGAATGTACATTATCGTTGCCCTGCCCTATAGTCTCTTTATTTACGTAACGTATTAAGTTGCGTTGGTGTAATTTAATTTCCATAGAATTTGGAAAAAATGACTAAATATATTCATAGGTGTGTGTGTGTGTGTGTGTGTGTGTGCGTGTTTAATTAAATGCTGAGCAACCAAACCTTACTTCGCGTACAGCAGGGAGGTGTAACGCAGCTAACACCAAGGCTTGTCACTGTGTGTTTATCCTGAACCGACATAGTCTAGGTCACAACGTCACAATCTGTTTTGCTATGAGTAGTTTTAGTATTATTCTCGTGTTTCCGAGATACACAGTTTAGTGTTACGTACTCTGTTACAACACATTTTAGAAACAGCAGTAAGGAGACACTAAATTGCAGGTCTGTGTACGGCACGCTGGTAGCACGGCAGTAGGCTACTCCACACACGACCACCCCTGCCCCACTGCTGACTAGACAATCAATGAAACCCTTGTCACCGGGAAAAGCAGTATCGCAGCTGTGCAGCCTGTCATGGCCGAGGAGGGAATCGGGTGTAACTGGGGATCCCATTCCTCCCGATTTTCTCGGGACAGTCCCGGTTTTTTTAAGTTATAGTGTCCTGTTCCAGTATCCCGCAAAATTTGGCTCCTTATGCCAAATATTCCGGGGTTTGCAAGGGATAAAAAAAGGCATCTCTGATAATGCTTACGAAAATTATGACTTTCCTGCAGAGGGCAACAAAGTCTACAGGCATAGGACAGATATCAACCGCCACTAGCAGGGCGGAATATGAAAGGGAGGGGAAGATGTGTAGGATAGTAGGTATAGATTATGCAGAGAGACTACTAAGGTGAGGAACAGATATGTAAAGAACCAGTCAGTGACTTGAGCTGTTGTTGTTGTTGTTGTTGTTGTGGGCCTGCTGAGCTAATCGGTGTAGCGACTCACTTCGGTCAAATCCCCGTGGAGGCGAGATTTTTCGCACCTGTCCAGACCGATCCTAAGGTCCATCCAGCCTCCTATACAAAGGGTGTTGGGTCTCTTTCCCGGAGGTAAAGTGACCAGGGCGTGGCGTTGACCACACAACCCCATATAGTGCTGAAGTTAAAGAAAAAGTAGAGCTATGCCTCTAATTTCCCTCTGAGCCTTCATGGCCCGTTCTGGGGTGAAATTTACATTTATTATTATTATTATCATTACTATACAGTATAGTGACAAGACTGCGGTCTGGACAACTCGGGTTCGAATTCCCGAGCGGGCAAGAGACTTTTTCTTTTCTCCAAAACGTCCAGGCCTACTCTGAATCGCACCCAACCTACTATTCAATGGTACCGGGGCCGTTTCCAGGGGGTAAAGCGAAGCGGTCGGGGCCTGAATTTGACCACACTACTCCATCTGGTGCCGAGGCTAAGAATGAGTGGAGCTGTACCTCTGCTCATAATTGCCTTTATGGGGTGAAAAGTGAAAACCTATTATTATTAGTATTAGTACTAGTATTCCGTTTTTGTACTTGTGTATCATTTTGCCTGAGTAATCTCGTTGTGGCAATTTTAATAACTTATCCTGCATTTTTCATTACGTGAAAGGTTAAAGTTTTTTGCCTTTTGCCTCGTCCCTTCCCCTAATATACATATTACTGTGTGTCCCGGATTTTGTTTTTTAAAAATATGATGCCTATATATAGCAATATATGATGATTCTGTTTTGTATGTGTGCGACATCGTAAGGGAACGGCTTAGGGAGTGACTGTTTGAGTACAGGGCAAAGTAAAGGTAAAGCTGTCCCTGTGTTCACCTAAGCACCACACCGTGACGACTTAAGGGGGATTGGAGGTTATCTCCATGCATTCTTAAATTCGGCACTGCGTGGAGATGAGGGGTCAGCTGAGAAAAAAGAAAGAAGAGAATATCGAACCCAACTGAAAGGAATGAGTTGCAGTAGTGAGACGAGTTTTGTAATTAATGCTGTTCACAAAATTCTGTTAGGGTAGTCATATGAAGGAGCATGAGATGGGCGCGACATGTAACAAGCCTGGAAGAGTTTTAATGAGTGTCACTGTTGTGTTGTTAATAGTACAAAAATTAGACCATTATCCGTCCAAATACAGCTAATTCTATTTATTATATGACTACGTGTTTCGACATATCTCAAGTCATCCGCAGCTTCACAATTGATCTTTAAAACATACTGAGGTAGAAATATACATGATATAAGATACTGAGGAAGAAACGTGCATTATATCAGATACTTCCATAAAGCATGTTTCTTCTTCAATAAGTTTTTAAAGACCAATTATGAACCTGAAGATGACATGAGATGGGTCGAAACATTTAGTCATGTAATAAATAGAATTAGTTGTATTTGGACGGATATTGAGTTAAGTGTTTGTACTTAATCTGCGATTGAACGTGCATACACAGTTTTAATCGGAGAATATGAAAAGAAAAGACCACGCTAAAGACCTAGGCAGATGTGAAACAGTAAGGAACCGGCTAAAATATCTAAACTTCTGTCCCCCCCCCCCCAGAAAAAGCTTAAAATCTAGCACGTTACTTTTCAGGGGTGAAATAAGTTGTAGGGGTATGAAGTGGAAACTTTTCATTGCGCTAAAGACTCGAGAATCTCACAGCGGCGCTGAAGAAGATACCGCTTTTCTGGGTCATGAAAATCTACGCGGCGCCTAACCCAAAAATTGGAGCCTTACTTTCTGTCACTAGTAACTGTATGGCCCCTTCTGTGTTTATAAGATGATCATATTTGAAGTTACACATGAAAGTAGATGAAGTAATTGGCTAAAATGTGTGACAGTAAAATTAAAATTAGACAAACTGAGTGCTGAAACACTTCTTATTTCTTACCTAGAGTTGCCCAGCAAGGCATATATACGTAAGAATATGTTGAACAAACGGCGAGGAACGAAACACTGCGACACACAAGTGGGTTCCACTTTTCAATGTCTCATTATAAACACACACTAAGAACACTGCACACTATAGCCATATGATCACAAAATAAAAATTCACGTTATTCCACCATATTCCATTTTCTTATCAGGAGTCTTTCGTTGATTGTTCCTTTAAGTAATTGATCAGCTAGGGTAAAATTTGACAGAACTAGGTTAAAAAATCTGTTTCATTTCCTGCTGAAATTACATTTGTATGTTTTTTTTAGCACAGAAAGTAAAAAATTACAGGAAATGTTTGCATTTCATTTAACCAAATCACGCGTTCTGTGTTTGCTCAAATGCAAGCTGTTTTAGAGGTAACCCGCAAACGACTGTCAGTGATGTAACTCTAATATACTGTGTCATGACATATTAAAAGTCGTGTTTGCTACATCGTAATGCTTTATGACAAGTCGCGGTGAAAAATAAAATCCTAATATTTAGACATTGTAAAAACATGTACTGGTTTTATAGTTTTATCACTGAGATTAGAAAATTTATAACTGGATTTAATCAGCCACGTAATGTAAAGAAAAGGTGTTTGTCTTCGTAATAATGAGAACTTTGTTGCTTTGCATCACGACTCAATAAACTGACTCCATCCAACAGCGGCTGCTTGTTACAACACAGACTATTTTCCCCTAAAACTGAAGCACTGTCCTTTGTTCACCGGTAGTTACAAAATACTCACACTTTTTTACACACTGTATACACACATTTATCCTACATTCCATTTTAAGGACGATTATTTAATATACAGAACTTCTACAATCACAATTATTTATTAATCATATAATTGTTATATGCTTGAGTGTATCGACACATTGCATTATTTCGTACTCATTTTACTTGTTTCCATATCACAATAAAGTCGGCCTGCTCATATTCTCAAGTCACAGTTTGTAGTATAGTGACATTCCTGCATTGTAAAAGGTAAGTTACTTTCTCATTTTCCGTTCGTGCTAAGAAAATGGAATTGCTTATATGTATTTTATCTCGTTTAATGTGTGAAGGTTAGTTAAATATTTACTACGCTGTTCATAATGTTAGACTTCATCGTAAACATTCTGTGATGCTATTTCAAGGAAATTCTTGGAATATGACACTCACTGTTGTTACCTTGAAACGAAAGGAATGTTTTGTCTTAAAATATTTTCGAATAATGCTAAAAGTAAACATTTGAAATCCCACAGTTTTCACATAATTCGGATATACTGAAACAAAAAGAAGAACATCTGTATTCGTGGGACCCTAGCAACACGAAACAGCACGTAAGAAGCGTAGGAAATCGTATGTCTTGTTTCACGACTCCTTTCCGAACAGTCCGTGATGGCTTCTTTCTGCTTGTGAGAGTAATCATTTGGTACACGAAATGTCACTCTTAGACCACAAACGTTCACTTGCTCTGCACTAAGGAAGACAACTGAGCATCTAGACAACTCTTACGTCATTTTGATGCTACAGCGCCAGCTTCTAGCACTGCCGTCTTTTATTTCCAATTAAAAATAACACTCTGAACGTTATGGTGCAGTCTGGGTCAAGTAACGTTCCTGCAAATTACGTCCTTCACGTTACGACGTCCTGCATCTGGCAACTAAAGCCGTTTCAATACATTTACATTATTTACACAATTTCCCTTAATTGACGGGAGTTTAGTAATCTTTTACAGATAGGAAACAGATGCCTGTTGTGTTGGTATGCCTCTTCGCCCTCTTGTTTTGTGTTCCATGTAAGTTACGCCTATTGAGGTTAATTTAATAGTAGTAGACCTATGACGTGCCATACACGTAATAAATGAAATTATGTAATGCTTATCTGCCTGTTTGTTCGCACAAATTACGTAGGCCTAACGGAATTACATTAAATTTAGTATGACAAGATGCCTGTGAATATCGCTGTGACTCCTGCTCTTCATAAAGGCAAATACTTTTTTTCAGTGAATAATGCGTCGTAGAAGACTCGTGGACTCTTGTATAGAAACATGAATACAAATTACAAAAAGCTGTCTAAAGATTTTTACTCAAATTATTTAGGCTTTAAATCTCTTTATTGCTCTGTCACATGGTGCTGACTTCGTAAAATTTGAAATTCCCTTAAATAATATTTAAAGTGTAGATCCTGCCTCACAAAAAATAAAAATATGTCTCAGGTCCGACAGTTACTCGGATAGTGCTGTTTGAAGAAATGGCGGCTCTTGTTTCTTGACGCAAAAACAGCAACAGAAAGGGCAATTAATTCAGATCTTTGTAAAAATGAGAGGTTATTTGTGACGCAAGGCCTGGATACTATCCCTATAGCTTTCACTCTGTCGGGACTAACATCATGGAACATAGTCCTTGAAGAGCTAAGAGTCCCTCAACTGATACAGAATTCTAGGTGTTATGGACAGAGGAACACGGTTAGCGTTCGCGGGTGGGCAACAGAGACTTCACGAATTTTTTAGAGAAATGAAACGTACTGGAGGCATGTCGGTAGACATAGGCCTATGCAATGAAACTTGACTAAGAACTTCTTACTAAATACTCTATAGGTATAATAGTTCATGTAATAATAAAACAAACAACATTCAAGCGACCAACATCTGCTCAACTCTGTCAAAAATATTAGCATTTGCCATGAAAACAGACATCAAGACAAAGGAGAAAATCACAAAGATTACTCTGAAACAGTAGCATTCCTGTTCAGTCTAGTTACATTAAGGCTAGACTCCCCTACACTAGTACCTAAACGGAAATAAAAATACTACTTTCCTCAAGCGTAATGTAAACCGTTTTTATGAGGAGGCGATGTTTGTTTTTACCTCTTTCTGTCTTCGTTAGACGTTCCTAAATAGACTCTGTAGTTTTTTTGGCTTCCCTCCCATCCCCCCTTTCCCTACATCTCAAGTACGTGTTACACGAAGACAGCAATACTTACTCCAAGGTCAACTGTAATACGCGTCTAAGTAGATCATTTCTACCCCACGATATCCCTCGTGTCTAGTAAGAAGGGTAGGACTATAAATTGGAGTGTGTACTTTGTATTCGCTGATATACCATTGTATTGCTGAATCTACTAAAGACACTGTTTACTGTCTAGTACAAACACGCTAGTCGTTACGTTATTCCCAGTATGTTCCAACTTTTCATTTTACCTTCCGAAGTTACCGTAGGCTTCTACTGGGATTCCTTCACAGATTTTCTTCTGCCATAAGACACTTAACCCTTATTTTATATGAGTTTTGAAGTATTTCGGTATAATTAGTATATACTATTATATATGGGTCTAGTTGTACACCCCTCTGTCTGTACACCCGTACATATGAGTCTAGTTACACACCCCTGTCGGTATAATCGTATAAACACTGTATTTCTAGTGACATTCCCGTCCGTCTGTGCCCGTAATGTAAATGTGATCCGTCTTTAATTAATTAATTAGGAGCAATTTTCACACCGGAAATGAGTTAAATCGGCTCAAACAGTAGTGTATGTTGTTTGTGTTCGGAAGGTTCTCGTTTGGAATTCCTGCCGGGACAATAAAAACCCTAACATGTGTTTCGTGACACTGTCGGTCCCTGCAGGCTAATATCTTGACAGTGCCACTGATTGGGCCACAACAACTTTCTTCTCTATCCTTATTTACAGTGCCGTCCGGGTTACTGGCAGGGTCCTTGAACAAATCATAAATAGTAATGAAAGAAATGTAGGAAAGGTGTGGCTTTATTATTTCTTAATATTCTAGACTAGATATTAATTAGTGGTTATCTTAAAGTCCCGGCCGTTTTACATCTGGCACGCAAGAGACAGACGACGCTATTTGTGCCAGTCCCAGCCTGGGCGGAATGATGGAGAGAAAATTCTTCGCCTATGCCCGGAATCGAGCCTAAATTCCCAGGTTAACCAGCCCGAAGGCTAGTCTGTTTATCGACTGAAGCATCCGGTATCTGAGTGTACACCTGTCTCTCGCTACAAGTTCCGAATAAACTGTAGGCCTAAATGTGGGGGCTGGCGTCTGCTATGCTAGTTGTCCTAATTCCTCATCCTAGTCATTGGGGATCATGCGGAGCAACGTTACAGCCATTCACTGCAACATTGTTTACGGAAGTTACCTTTTCAGATGAAAATAACTGCTTAATTTTTTTAGGCAAGGCACCCCCGTTGTGTTTGAAACATGCTAGTAAACAGAACAAATATAAATCAAGTCTATATACAACTTTGTTTATAAATAATCATTAGCAACATGTTGCAGCTATGAAGCCGTCTGCAGACTGAATACAAAATCATAGTAGGAAATATATAGTACTGTGTCGTGAGTGTTATGTTCGACACTCATGGCACTGTAATATATAATTACTACTATGATGTTGTATTCAGCCTGAAGACGGCTTCATAGCCGCAACATGTTGCTAATGGTTACTTATAAGCAAAATTGTGTTTAGACTTGATTTATAATTGACTTATTTACTAATACCTGGTGAACTGTTACAAACATACACTTAAAATATTTTGTAGCAACACATTACGTATACATATAAATACACACACACACACACACACACATATATATATATATATATATATATATATAAATTACGGAATGTGTAACGTTGTAAGGGTGGACTAATGCCAGTGTAGATTCTGGTTCCTGGTAATGGCGGTGTATACACATAGATATAAGTAGTTCGAAAATCTATGATACTCATTGAGTGGCCTCTTCAATTTGAAGCATGGGACAGTAACGGCTCCGAAACGCCGGCAATATAGCCAGCGTATCTACAGCGACAAGCGCGCAGAAATAAGACACACATTAAATGTGTTTGAATTACGAAACGAATGCTTTTAATTGGCATAAAAACATAGGTAAAATGTTCAAACAGAGTTCACGTGGTACTTTTACGTCATATAAAATTCATAACTCTATTGCCATTATCTTGCTGTTTGGAATCAAACACAGGAGTTTGTCACAATTTATTGCCAGTTCTTGTTATACTTAATGGTGAATTCTGTGTTATGGTTTTTTATATTTGTTTATCGCCGATGTGCCGTGGGATGTTCCATATGTTAAAAATCGCACTCTCAATCTTTCGGTGACACATCACAAAGGATGGGCGATGGCGCTGCAAATTTTATTTTGGCCCAGGCCCAGTAAATATAAAATATAATTGTTTTTAAATGAATTTCAACCCGAGTTTCGTATGTAATTATACAGATTGGTTCATGATACAAAGAATTTTATAAATTATAAATCCCATTCATACCCACAGCCATCATCAAACCACTGCTCTTCGGTATGTAACGAAGAAAGGAGGAAAATATTCGTGTCATTGTGCAATGTTAAATGTTATGCGTTTGGAGATTAGTTCTTTTTGCCATAAATTCCGCCTATATTAAGTGATGAAGGCCATTCTGCATTCAAAATCGCCCCCCCCCCCCAAAAAAAACGCATTCCGAAAATATAAACTATATGACCTCCGAACTGAAAAACACCTTTCACATCAAGGTCAGCAAAAGTTGTCGTTTAACATTTTGTTCACGTAATTACTGCTGACATCTGTTTCGGGAACAGAAATGTGCATAAGTGTGACACGCTTGATGCAAATTGGAACAGAACTTCACTTTTAGATTGTCGTTCCTATTTTTAGCCGTTGTTTCAGCTTTCTTGTAGACTGGAGCACACTCGACAGACGACTAGATTGGATCCTGCAACTGGACGGCAGCCAGAACTGGGCCCTCTTCTTGTGTAACAATAACTTAATTCTTCATTGCCCTTATATCGTACGTCACAGTTCATTAGTGCTCTATGTGCTATCGCTGTATCGATACAGCTTTGAAGAAATAACGATATTCAACAATTTCCGGTTATAATATAAATCGACATAAATTTACGAAGAAAGCAGGAAGTTAGAAAACACTCTCGTCACTTCAAGATTAAATAACCTGTTATTAATTTTGAACAGTTTTGGAAGTAGGTGCGGAGATTATGGGGTATGAAATGGCAATAATGTTGCCACATTATTTTACCTCTAATGGAGAATTGTTAATATCAAACGCAACTTGATATTATTCTATTTTTAATTTAATCATTTCTTTGTTTCCTCTTTTACTTTTACTATTTTTTCTGTACTCGTAATTTTCTTTTATACGAAAGGCTTGCATTTCTGGTTGGCCTGTTACAAATTTGTCCTGAATTATTTAAAAAGGTAGTAACTTTATCGTGTACTTATCCACAGACCAGTAACTTGGAGGGGATCTACGGCTTTCACATCTTTCCCTTTGCATCAAGATATAAACGCAACGGATTCAATCCAGTGCCTTAATTCCCCAAACGACTTGACGTAAAGAGCTAAATTCAATTAAGTTACAATAATTGAGGGCTGTTTAACCGTCCAACTTCCTCATGAAATGAAGTGAAATGCCAACTTGTTGCACCTAGGTAATTTCATTGATGTATTCTTAGCTCGACATGTTTCGGGTACATACGCCCATCGTCAGGAGCATTAGACGTTGAGTTGCAGCATATGGTTTTCTGCACCAAGTTTTTGGATGGGTGTTGGTCTTGAGAGCCGCTGCGTAGGTCGTGTGTACGGTGCGGATGGTGCCGTGCGACTCACGGCACCATCCGCACCATACACACGACCTACACAGCGGCTCTCAAGACCACCACCCATCCACAAACTCGGTGCAGAAAACCAAATGCTGCAACTCAATATCTAATGCTCCTGACGATGGGCGTATGTACCCGAAACATGTCGAGCTAAGAATAATAATAATAATAATAATAATTGAGTCCATCGACCCTTCTAGGAACATAGGTTGTCTATGAGTCCTTTCCACTTCTGTCTGTCGGCTGCTAAGAACCTTAGTTCATTCCAGCTTATACCCGCTTCCTTAATTATCGATCTTCTCCAGCTGTTTTTCGGTCTTCCTCTCTTCCTATTTCCCTGAGGGTTCCAAAGTAGGGCCGCATATGGTATCTCTCCATCCTCATTTCTTAATGTGTGACCAATCCATCTAAATTTTCTTTTTATTATTTCTAAATTTATATCTTCTTGTCCTATTAATTTCGATCTAAGAATACACCAATAAAATTACCTAGATGCAACAAGCTGGCATTTCACTTCATTTCATAAGTTACAATGGTACGTGTATGTTGTAGATTTGTGCAAATTGTGGACTCACAGGTAGATGCTCCACAGACATGATAGTGCAAAAGTTTTGTTGAGTCGCTTATTTAATTACACTAACAAACTAATTTTACAAATTTCAAATAAACTAAAAAAACTGCGTATTACTGAACATTTGAAAACTGTGGTTCGGGTTTATTGTTCGTCAGTATTGATGCGTTCCGTAAATTGTCCCGTTATTCAAAATTTCCGAGCCGCCCAGTAATATTATGCTTATTCTCACCTTATTCACTTTGCTTAATTTTTACAACTTTTTTCTGCCTCAAATTTACAACATGACCTCCACATTTCTTGCAATCTGCCTGACACATTTATTTAAACAAATGCTTGCAAAACCCCATTTTAAAAAAGTATGATTACACTTTTACTTTCCAATCAAATGGCTTCACTGAACAGAATCTAAACTGACAGCGATATGGAGTCTGATACGACGTGTTGATTTCTGTGTAGTGTGAGTTCCTAGTGACGACCTGAAACTGCTGATAAAACTAGATAATGCAACTAAGAGGATACCGACCTGGAACTGGAATTCTCCAGCGCATTATTCTGGGCTTCCACTTTGCGTTACCCGAGTTTGTGTGCACTTCTTTATGGTACCATCTCTCCTGCGGGAAATAAAATTACATGGGTTAAAGTAAGCTGTCTGTGATTTACAGGGTTATTCGAAATGATTGTCGGGGTTTTAACAACTTGTCATAAACAATACACTCGAGATAGGAGTATATGTTTTTTTCATTTAATTGAACAATACTCCAGGTTTTTGTTACATTACTTACAGGTGCTCTATATATGCACCCTTTGTGATTCTACAAACATCAACACGATAATCGAGTTCGTTGCATGTTTGTAGCATGTCAGTGGTGATGGTTTCAGTGGCAGTTCTGATTCACACCTTCAGTTCCGGGATACTTGCGGGAAGAGGAGGAACATAAACCTGATCCTTGACTAACCCTATAGAAAGAAATCACATGGGGTTGCATCTGGAGAACGAGTTGTTAAAACCCCGACAATCATTTCGAATGACTCTGTGTTTGTTTGTAATATGCTGTAGAAGTAAGATGATAATCTTTCGTCTTACGGTAATAGTAACCTAAATGAAATTAAAACATCTATTAACGAATACTGCTCTTGCTGCTGCACCAAAAGAAAGAAAGAAAAAAGTTCCACTTTGTCCATTACAAATCTCACAAACTCATTTAGACTTCGTTAGATATAAGAAAAGGCTGGACGTCCAAATCGTAATAATATGGACTTAGTTCTTAGTTTTGCTTGGACATTCTAGGTAAATACTAGTAATCGTAAAGCATACCACATTCTTCTTCTCTTCCTTCCTCTCCAAACTTAAACTTCTTCATAACAGCGTTATTTTCTTACCTACTTAGCATAATCTTGTAATCGACACATAGACGTTGAAAACCTGTCGAAAATAATTTCGCAACCATTTCCAGGGATTTATGTGTCATATGGTACAGGTACTGCCATTTTACTAAATGATCAATATTATTGTGCATTTCGGCAGCTTGTGGTGGCGGCAGTGCAGCCGGAAGTGTCAGTACATCACGTACCGGGGGATTACCACGTTATCGGAATGCGTCAGGCGTCGCTTGCGTCTTTAAGTTTCGGAGCTTGTTAGAAATGTTATTCTGTTCGTGCATGACCTGGTTTCATAAGTCAACCAAGCGACAGGGAAGCTCCACAAATTGCATAGGAGCAGAGACGCCAGAAAAGGCTGATGGAAATGCAGGTGAACCTGATGGTGGGAACGTTAAAGTGGGTTATAGGCTTGCGCCTCTAATATGAGTGCCTTCTAGGCCACTGGTAGGGGAATTATTATTTTGCCGACACGGGTCTTTCCCATATTAGAACTGACAATTTGTTTTGAATATTTGGCTTAGAAATGTGTATAGATATTTATGAAAGGCGTGTTTTGCATATTGTTTGGTGTCGATAAAATAAAAAATTTAAATTCTGTGTGGGCCCGGTAGCTCAGTCGGTATAGCGACTGACTACGGGCTTGACGGTCCGGGATCTAATCCCGGTGGGGACGAGATTTTCCGCCCGTCCAGACCGGTCCTGGGGCCCACCCAGCCTCCTGTAAAATGGGTACCGGTTCTTTCCCGCGGGTAAAGTGCGTCCGGGGCGTGCTGCTGACCACTCACCACCTTCTAGTGCCGCGGTCATGGAACAGTAGATCTACAACTCTACTCACCCTCTGGGCCACACCGGTCCTGTAACGGGATCACTTTTCCTTTTACCTTTATTCAAATCTCCAGCTGCCTTCGTACAGATCATGCCACTCACGGCCAGACATATGCATTGCGATGTTTAAATCAGCGTCTATGCTGTTCTAAATTACATGTGTCAGCTAATAGATTTTGCTGTTAAAATGCTTTCCTAACACTTTTCTTCTCTGCAATTGTCAGGAAAGCTTTATTGCAATGGCCAAAATTTTAGCAATCTAATAGCGTAAAATCGGCCCTTTTGTTATAAGTAACACTGAACAAAAATATTAAATTTTTTTGTTTTGAAAACAGCTTAAATATATCCTGCCTTTTCGACCTACGTCAGTTTCAAGAGAAGTGCACAGACTGTACACGGTATTTACTCGGTACATACAAGAGATGTGCACAGACTGTACACGATATTTACTCGGTACATACAAGAGAAGTGCACAGACTGTACACGGTATTTACTCGGTACATACAAGAGAAGTGCACAGACTGTACACGGTATTTACTCGGTACATACAAGAGAAGTGCACAGAC
>Ga0136643_10011580_pt1 | contig 13090 bp, 5 predicted proteins | sample TergutLab28metaG_FD_96883 | JGI IMG/M metagenome (GOLD analysis project Ga0136643, IMG submission 96883) | Labiotermes labralis P1 segment gut microbial communities from Petit-Saut dam, French Guiana - Lab288 P1 (version 3) (version 3) | ecosystem: Host-associated > Arthropoda: Insects >...
ACAGGTGGCGGACGCTTGTGAGTGCGGTAATGAACTTTCGGGTTCCGTGAAATGTGGGGAATTTCTTGACTAGCTGCAAACCAGTTAGCTTCTCAAGAAGGACTCTGCACCATGGAGTAAGTAGGTAATGATTGTTTATTTAGCAGTTCGTCTTGACGTGTTTGTACATTTTTTGGTCGAGTGTTCTTGCATTGGAAGTTTTACAGAGCGATTCTTAGAGGTTAAAAGCATAGAAATATGGGATATTAAAATTTATAGACTGTCACGCTGAATTAACATAATCTTGATCTAGGATTACGTGTCTTCTGAGTTTGCGCGTCACATACGTTCCAGGGCGCACAGAAACTAACACAACATTTTGGAAACTGAATCTGCTTCCATTCTCGTGTTAAAGAAGTTCCGATAGCACATAATTTACTGTACTTAACCTGAATTTATAAGAAAGTGTTAATTCATGGTATTTTCATTTATGCGTGTCATAATAATTTTCGAACCAGTATCAGAGTTCCGCTAAATATATCATCATCATCATCATCATCATCATGCCAGTACACAGTACCCCACTTGTGTTGTAACTTTCCGTCACATAGAAGAAATGCTTTGCAAGAGAGCTACACAACCGTAAGTTAATGTATGGCCCTGAAATTTGGCGTTTAATTAGGAACTCAGAAAAAATATTTCTTTTTAACCTCGTATTTCAAACAACACGAAACCGGAACGTGGTAACTGCGCGAAATTTGGGTTTACCTTTTGATTCCTTTGGGTTAACATGAACACTTTCAACATTCAGGATTCAGGTTTTCTGCTTCTTGACGCTGTGTCTTTGATTAGTGGCTCTCGACGTTTCAAAAGAACGCCAGTGCCTTCATTTTGAAGGGTCGAGGATTCCAAGTATTCTTCTTGGTCTCCTTGACCCACTCACAATGACGGCACAAAATTTCTTTTAAACGTCAAGTGCCACTATCAGCGACACAGTGTCACACTCCAGAATACCCGAATCTCCAACTACACTGCTGTGGAACTCCCAGATCTCTTAGGTGAAACGTTTTTGTTTCCTAATAACTCCAAACATGGCAACGCTGCGATATTTTGGTGTTCCGTACGATGAATATGACAGTCGATTTCTTGCCAGTGGACAGATATGTCCAGAAATACACCTATAAATTTAGTAATTATTATGCATTTTTTGTTGTATCCTGTTAGCCTGAGTGCATGGTCTCTAACATAAGAAGGGTGTTATGTCTTTGATTTTTTTTCCTACCATCAGCGCTTTTGTGCACAAAAATTTAGCATCCCTCTCGGTGAAGTTGATGATGCCATGGCGAGTCTTCTGTATCTGGTACTGTGCTGATACGTAACGCCTTCAGTAACGAGACACTAGCGCACTTAACGCAATATTGTGGAAACTTATGCTGCTCTTCATTATGAATCGTTATTTTCGGAGCCATAATTCGATGCCCTGTTCTGCCATGCACGAGGGAAAGCTGCTTACCGTCGTTACCGTTTCGTAATACACAAGTCACATAGCATACTGCATGTAGCTGACGACATAAATCATGCTTTACTTCCCAATATAGGTGAGACAGTTATGCCCCAGTGATGGTCTATCCCTCGTACTGGTTGTGGTGTGTGTTTTTAGAATAGGTTGCGAGTTTTTCAGATTCGCGTTTGGTTGATAGGTTTTGCTGTAACTAGCGGACTTACAGGCTGTGTAGCTTGTACGTCATGGGTCTGTGTTGTATTATACATTATATCTTCTTCTTGTTATTGGGACTTCAGTCCCCTTAGGATTGCAATTACGAGAGACAGGGAGAGCAGAGAGAGATTTAAGAAATTCTTTACGAGTAGATGGAAGGGAAGTTCATGAGGAAAATGAGAGAAAATTAATTTCAGAAGATTGAATTAACGTTACTTTGTTAGAAAATTTCCAAACTTAGTCCTCTTGACCTGTTGATAGCAGGATGAAAACTTTAAGAAGTCAGACATTGTCCTGAATAAGAGTCGTGGAGTTCCGAGTTAATGGTGAATGGTGAAACAATTTGGCAAGGCAATTTTATGGTCTGTACTACGATACCTGTGTTTATCACATTTATATTGTATCACATTTCAGCAACCTGTTTACTTCACAGTGTACGATCCCTGTCCACTACAAAGACCAGTCAGTTAACGCTGTTTGGGAAAATGGCGGTTTCTATTGAGAGAATCGCACGAAACACATAATTACACCGTGTGAAAAAGGTTCGGAGTTCTGTAGTGTTGAAACAGGTGATGTCTATATTTGCCACTGGGCCTTAAATGGCTAAGAAAAGATGGGAAGGATGTACGTAGCATTGTAATGAACCTTTCATGGTTATTTACTGCATCGGCCTTGGTGTTCGTTAGTTACTGATACAAATCTCTTCTCACCCAGTTGGCAAATGCTTCGGCATTGTTAAACGCGATTTAGTTGATGAATAATTTATTTAAACCTTGGAGATATTGTGAACCTCCTGCGGTCCTTTCCTGCAAACTGTGACCTCTTAGGACGAGGGAAATTTTCTCTGGATATGTTAACCACTTTGCCGCTTTACATGTAGTACGTTTCTCTGATATAAAGTTTTAGGGTAGTTAAGAGCCCTTCATAAATGTGACAAAGGTTTGATTCCAGATAGAGCAATGCCTTTGAACCGCAAGCTTTAGGTAGGTTTACTGATATGACATCTGCATGGGCGTTGTTGTATAAAATATACAGGGTGTATCTAAAATGTTTCGACATACTGCAGGAATGAATTATTCACATTAACACGAAGTATAAACCTGCTATAAACATACGCCCAGAAATGAGTGGCGTTAGGCAAGTTCGAGAAATCTCTACAAGCTACTGCTATTGACTTCCGTCATGTCTGTGCGTCCATCCGTCTGTCCGCATGGAACAATTAAGATACAACTGCACGGATTTTGATGAAATTTGATATTTAAAGATCTTTCGAACATCTATCCAGAAAATTCAGTTCTCATTAAAATCTGCTAAGAATAACGGGCGCTATACATGAAGACCTATACACATTTATGTTAAATCTCCTTGAATTCTTCCTACAGTGAGACGTGCTTCAGACAAATGTTGTAGAGAAAATTAAACAAACAGATTATGTTCAATAGATTTTTTCTCCGAAAACGGTGTACTTTATGAGATAATGTGGGAAGATATTTTAGAGCCTGACAGGAGGCAGATCACAGTGTAATGCTGCGTAGAAAAGACGCTCTTTGCATGCCGGATAACGTAGGCAAGAATACAGCTGCACATTCAGAATACGTAATACTTACTGCTTTTCCACAGCAACGATGGTTAGGCGAACGCGCCAAATTGTTACGTTATACGTGCATTGCGTGTCTTGTTGAGTGTCATTTAATGATTACGTTGAATAATAAATACCTTGAAGACAAAGGTTACCCCCATCCCCCCCCTCCCCCCCGTGACTTGCTAATGCAGTTGGGGGGGGGGGGCAAAGGTGCAGTTCCAACCCATTCGCATCTTCGGCATTAGAATAAGCTGGTTGACCACGGCCCGGCCGTTTTACCTCCGGGATAGTTCCGGTACCCATTGTACAGGAGGCTGGGTAGGCCTTGGAACAGTTCTGGATGGCACGGAAAATCTCGCCTCCACCGCGGTTCGATCACCAGAACGTCCACCCCGTAGCGATTTACCATACCGTCTACGCTATCCCGGCCACCAAAATAGCTAAAATATGTGATATTGTCTTACAGCTGAAATTATACATTTACACTTCACTTCACCAGTTTAATTAATGTTGAGTTCTGTTGTTTATTAAGTCACAGTTCAGCATAATTTCTCGAAATGTTTTCCACTGTGATTAGTGTTAGCATGGACACGTGTGATCATGGACTTCCACACACTTTGACATTTCTCGGGGCGGTTGCGAATGTTTTGATAGGCATCAAAGCGCTTTGGTGAAGTGCGTCTACATTTTCATTCTGGAACTGAATACACCCAGGCTTTTGAGTATTCCTTCTGACAGAAACAAAACGACCGGGTCAATGCGTTGTTAGGCTGTACCGTGAAAACTAATATTTTGCGGACATAAATTGTTAGAACTTTTGTCCTCGTTCTAGTGTGATGAATTCAGTCATTAAATTTTTCCAAGCATTAAAGATATACGCCATGTACTTAGTGTCTTGTACTAAGTTATCTATTGCAATGCATCGTCTTTTCGAATTTTGTAGCAACATTGTTGATGTGATCGACCATTATATACCCGCAATATAATTAGCAAGCACAATGCTCCCTTATACACATATTTGTATTTTGTTTCACGGTTGGTTTACCTTCCTGTGACCTAAGAACCGCCAGGCCATTTGAAGTGGATACTACACATCTTATGAAAATGATCGTAGACTATAACCACCCCGTATATGAATGTACAGGTAAAGCAATCCCTGTGCACTCCTGAACAGGCCCCAAAGTTTCCAGGAGTTTGAGGCTTCCAGATTTCAAGACATTCGACACGTGAATGTGTTAAGGTTGTCAGCCTTACACACCGGCCGCCTTTGCCCCCAGGAAATACTCCTGGTACTCACTTCTGTTAGAGGCTGAGGGCATAATGCGGCCGGAAGGATTATGTCAATGAATAATTCCAATGAAACTTTCAGGTATCGAACCCACAACCCATTACATAAGTTCTCACAAATTTCTTGCAAGTAGACGCGTCTACAAACAATAATATTGTAATCTGAAATACAACTGTTAATGAATAAAATAAATTGAATAGCTCACGCTGCTCGTCTCGGCGTGTTGCACCGTCCTCAGGGATCTTGACAGAAAGCTATAAAACACTGATAACTGCACTATACCATATTCCTTGCATTTAGGCTTTTATACACTTAGTAGGCCAGACCTACTGCAATTTTATTGTAGGTTGTTACTATATAATCTACATTCTCATCCGGAAGAAAAGTAGACATTTATTGACAACTGATTAGGTTTATTATCCCGTCAGTTTGTATACAGATTTGGCTAAAAGATTTATTAAACGACCCAGAAAGCACATAATGTGTTTTGTTACTGTAAGTGTTGCCAGCTGCAACACAATGTTCGACTTCGTCCTTATGCAGTTATCAGATATTCAGCGTCTTTATTGTCTTGCTCGTGTGCTTATCAAGTGGACGCATAAGAAACGGTTCAAGATAAACGGAAACTCGGTGTACATTTTGAGTCATCTAACCACGTGATATTGAACGTAGAAACATATACGTTGATACTGAGCCATCAGTTCGAAGTCCCTGAAAGACTTTTGTGTGTAGGGAATGTTGGTACTACCCTCATGACATGTACGCAACTTTGCCACATCACCACACTTGCCAACACACATAACCAATCACACACATTCAAACAGCTCTTCAAATGAACACTCCCAAGTGACTGATTTGTTTTTTAACCTCACTTTTTGTAATCACCTTTAAGAGCCAAACTCGATCAACAGGGATTTGAAATCGTTTCAATTTCCTATGACGTCAGAACTTTTTAAAAGTGATATTAAGCGGGTCAAAATAGAATCACTTAAATCTCCACGTGGCTCTAATTTTTATTTATTAGTTCATTCATGCATTAATTCTTGGGTTATTTAACAACTGCTTTAATTGTTTGTACGATACATTCAGTCATAGGACGATGTAAGTTATCGTTGCCTAATTTAGAGTTTTAATCACGGAATATTTCGGGAGGGAGTGATTAAAGACACGAGAATCGGCGATCGGGGTAGCTAATGATGGTGTTAAAATTTTAAGCCAGGTGTTCCGAATGCGACGGAAGAGCGCAAAGTCCTTGTCTGCTGCGGTTAGTGTGGGAGAAACCTTAGAACTCGGTAAAGTGGCAGTTAGATTTTGGTTTCCTGGTCGTGCGGTTGTTAAGATCCATTCATACGGAATATGTGGACACGGTTCACGCCAAAACGTTGTAAGAAATTGAGCAAACACTGTGTCAAAACCCCGAAAACGAAATCCACACATTGAAATGAAACCTTTAGAGACCATTAATAATCCGAATTATATTTAAAGTTTGTCTGCGTACCGCGCAGTAAACACAATCTGTCTCGCTTACAAAAAACCAATCGATTAATGAGGTGTGGGAGAATAATCGCTGGTGGTTCAGAGATCTATACAAAATATCCAAATGCTTCTGTGGGCAGAACGTAGGAGTTTTTAGTGTTAAAACTGGTCGCACCTGTAGTTACCATCCAGCCTCAACGGTAAGCTTCAAGATCTTTGCCTCCTCTAAAGCAGGTGGTACATCTGTATCTAAGAAAGGACACAGTCTTGAGGTGCGCTACCCCCGTTGTGTGTTTAAACAATAAGTTGAGGTAAATTCAGTCAAAAACACAACTATGAATTTGTGGCTAAATTGTGGTGTCTATTAGCTAAAGAAAACCACGTGTTTCGGCCTATAGCGACCATCATCAAGTTTTGACAACTTTCTTGCATATTGTATATAACTCTTATAGCAAGAAAATTGTCAAAAACTTATTATGGCCGCTATAGGCCGAAACATGTAGTTTTCTATTGCTAATAAACACCATCAATTAGCCATATATTCATAGTTGTGTTTTTGACTGAATTTACCTCACCTTAAGAACACAGTCTTATTAAGTACTGCATTATGCTGGACAGTGTTGCCTAGCTCAGTGTCTGTGGAGTAACACCGATTTTTAAAGGACTTTTCTAATTCCGTTGTCAAAAAAATTAAAGTACACAAATGTAATTATGTTGTGACTCTTTTTTTCGAGGTTAGAAACACTAGAGACATTCTTTAAGAGGTTTCAATGCGTGTACAAGTGTATGACTATGTTTTTACCCACTCAGTCTGCAGCGGACCATTTTTAGGGCGTTGCGTTAACTACTGAATGAACCCCTGATATGCCGGAATATGTAGGAGACTTAATCAGCGTCTGACATGCGTACAGTCTGGCGCAGGTAAAGTTGGTTTTATAAATTAAATTCTTTAAGACAGTACGATTAACCCTTTAAACGCCGAGTTAAATCCCATCTGCCATTTGCTAACATTATTAGGAGCTCACCATATTCTCCACGTTAGCAGGATAAGGGTTAAGCACTGAACTCGAGAGAAATTTTATGTTATTTAATTCCTAGTGGTTGAGAAAAAATGTTTTATTATGATTTCTGCAGTAAATACACAACACACGGGTTCTTGAAACCTAAATATTGAGACTCGGAAATGAACAGGCTTCTTGATGAGAAATCGTAAAGGCCAAATGCCTTTACCACCCCGCAAGCAGTTTTGGTTTTAAAGCTATTCTACCCCCAGAATATTTCGTTTTCAGTACTTCCATGTGGGGAAACCTTTCTCTTCGTTTTGCAGCACAATTATTTCAATTAAATTTGTATGGCTTGGGGGTCAGCTTATAATGGGAAAAAATGTATAGGTTTTATTTTCGCGTAGAGGGTCGAGGCTCGGGCGTACGCTTAATGAAACAGCCGCTTGCCTGCCTCAGCACAGAATACTAACATTGTTGTACAATTGGAACATGCAGTCTTTCGTTCTTGTGTAACACATTTGTTGCGTGTGTGTCCAGTGAAATAACTCCATGAATCTAAGTCCGTCTTGATAAGTTGATAGTCACTTATCTGATCAAGATATTTCTCGTCATCTGTGGAACCAAAATTCGAACCCTCATATATAAATTCTGAAATTTAGAATGTAAACAATGTGTGATAAAATGATAGGGCATACCTATACGGGCATACCTATACGCATTAATGTACTCAATGAAATGGAGCAATTGCGCTCAGTTTGTTCCTGTACAAGGGATTTGTTCAATAAACTTTCTGTTACTAGGAGCGTTCGCGTGCTAAGCGCAACTCCTAGCTTCTTTACATCGGTTTATGGTCAGTCTCACTGGATGCGATTTCGTGAAATTTCGTATTTTCGGATTTGTACAAAAATTTGTAGATAAGAGATTATTTCATTTAAAACAGGACAAAAATAGCAGGCTGTGATTGAAGACATATGTACATTTAACATGTTCTGCTACAGTTTACTGCACAAGTACATGAAATCAGTCGATTTTATATGGAAGAAAAGAGATTCTGCAATAGACTACAAATCTGTCGCTAAATTAGGCATACACAGAAAACGTCTCCCGCGGTAAACAGGAAAAGTCGCTATCCTTTTAAATCTATTTCTAAGATATGGAGAAATCTTAAAGTATTTATGTAAATGTTGGAAAGACAAATTGAAACCCCCCGCATTTTGAGTTTCTTTTTGTTATGGAATTTATTCACGGATTAAAAATCTAGGAGCAATAGCAGAACCAGAGCCCCAGCCGTGTTGTGTCCTGTAAGCATTTATTGTCCTGTCATTTGCTTATTTCGGTGACGCAGGCCTACCGCTGGCTCCATTTGTCACGTCAGTGAACCTTCAGGTTTTACATTAGGCAGTCAAATCTACTAGATTCTACACTATATCCTGCTCTTTTAATTACGTAATGTGTTCCAAGTTCTCTTCACATAAAGTGCCATAGTTTTGCTTCACGAAGTGTGCCTAAATGTTGCGTCACATGTGTCGTAGTACTGCTTCACGTAATGTGTCCCAATGTTGCTTCACGTAATGTGTCCCAATGTTGCTTTACATTGTGTCCCAGTGTTGCCACACGTAATGTGTTCCAGTGCTGGTACACAGAATGTGGCCTGCTGTTGCTTCACGTAATGTGTTCCGGTGTTGCTTCAGAGTTAGTTGAAACTTTGCTGATAATAGAACACGCGACTTCAGAATTAGAAGTAAATGTACTCGTATTTTATTTATTTTTACAAAAATTGCAAAGTGATATTCATTACATGTTAGGGTGTAACTCACTTATACTCTGAAGTATTTCTAGGTCCTGACCAACACCATTCATTCGCTTCCACCATCTTGTCTTTATATTTGTGTGCTGGTGAATGTTTCATTCCGTAGAACTATGTATTAATTAAATAAAATCATATAGGTTAAACTCACCTAATATGACGATAGCTCCCAATGTGGGGTACCGCCTTATCTCCCCTGTATGGCGAACATCTGATCTTGTAACAAATGCTAAATAAATTTAGTTATTCTTTGAATGCACAGATATGGAACATACGAGTAATAAATTCACAAGTGCCCAACACGCAAAATCAGTTCATGTGTTCAAGAATACCCATGTTTTACCGATGTGCATCTGCTGGTCTAATACATAAATGTAGATACTCCTTGAATACAACTATATCGAACATAGTAAGGATTCAGCGACTTTCACTACAGTGATGCAGATGTTTACCGAAAGGAAGGCCAAGATTAAGATGGGATGATGACGTGATAGACGATTTGAGGAAGATGGGAGTAAATAATTGGAAAAAGAAGGCAAAGGAAAGGAAACCATGGAGAGGAATAATTGAGCAAGCCAAAACTCACAAAGAGTTGTAGAGCTGAGAAAGAAGAAGATGTAGATGTTTCCTAATAAATCTACAGTGGCAATCTTATGCGTATTGGACCGTGCATCATCTCGATATTTGAATAAAGGTTGACCAACTAGATGGCACTTGCTTTATTATATATTGCTCAACATGTTTCAGACGTATTAACGTCTGAAACATGTTGAGCAATATATAATAAATCAAGTGTCATCTAGTTGGTCAACCTTTATTCAAACTACAGTGGCAACTTTTAACTCACGCACACGTACACGCACACGCACACGCACAGTTTTTTCTGCTCAACCAGCAGCTTCCATTTTGTATTAGAGGCCATCCTGTGCTTCAGTCTCAGTTCCCTACTTTCAATTTCAGAACAAGTCTTTACATGAATTCGGACACTCTAGAGCTGGTTCGGCCAAGATCATAACCGCCTGTCCGTCCAGTCGCAAATGTAGCAAAAAAAAAAAAAAAGGACAAGCCTACCGACAAGGACAAGAAACTGAACGGTCAGAATTACTTTTCGAAGGTCCTTCGTGAGAATCAGCAGACAAAAGTGTAAGAGAAACCTCTTTTCGTTTGTAAACGTAGGCCTACAAAATCGTTGGTTAAAAAAAAAAGAATGGCGAGCCGTTAATTTCATCTTCCCCTGCCTCGGAAGAAGAAGATATTAGGGGGTGAAGAAAGTGAGGATGAAGCTGATGAAAAATATTTGTGCTGTGCAGGATTGTTGTCTGAAGACCACAGAATGTCTGAAATGCCACAGTTATCTAATGTGGGCCTACACTACTGTGCAAGCTATCTGCTAACGTTCTGTGCATGGCAGGTGTAAGCAATGACAGACACTTGTTGACTGTGGCCACGAAACGTGTTAGCTAAAACTTATTTCGTAATTTTAATAGCTAAAGCCTTTTACTTTTAGCCTTCATGAATTATTTTCTTTCCTCTCGTATGAGAAGCCCGCGGTACCCCATAATAAGAACCACCCCAAATTACGTACCAATTTGTGTTGTTTCGTAAAAATGAAGTCATCAGCACCGTCAATTGGGGTCATGAATTTAATAATCGTTGCGCTTATTCAGAATCGTTGAGCTTCAAAATGCACCATACATTGATCACTTTTATCTGTATCGCCACGGTGACGAAAAACTAACCCTACCCCATATTAGGCGACATTACCCAACAGTGTAGTGAGACTCTTTCGATGGTTGTGAATATTAGGGATGACCCATAGCCGCTGGTACGAAAGTGACGTTTCAAAATTTGTATCGAGGGAACGAAGATACATAGACAGTGTTGTTTCTTGTAGTTCTGCAACATATGACTGCTTTATTCTGAGAACCATATTCACGTATATGTAACTCTAGTGTTGGTCATCTCAAATATTTAACAGCCCTGGGCAAAAGCTAGTGTAGTTGACGTCATGGGAGTTTCTCATTTTTTCTTGGCAACATTCAACTACAGTTAGTACCTCACGGCACGTCCAATCTTGTATTGCTGGTATTATGTTTGGTTTGTGTGAACGTATGTTTGTGCTACGCAAGCATAAACCATGTTCATATTATTTACGTAGCCTACTCTTGTGATTTTAGAGTACGTAACTCTTTGGGATGTAGGCCGGGTAGCTCAGTCGGTATAGCGACTGAGCTACGAGTTGGATTCTCCGGGATCGAGTCTCGGTGTGGATGAGATTTTCCGCCCCTCCAGACCGGCCCTAGGGCCCACCCGTCCTCCTGTAAAAAGGGTACCGGGTCTTCCCCAGGGGTAAAGTGCGGCCGGAGCGTGCTGCTGACCACTCACCCCCTTCTAGTGCCGCTGTCATGGAAGAGTAGAGCTATACCTCTACCCACCCTCTGGGCCACACCAGGCCTGTAACGGGATCACTTTACCTTTTCCTTTTAACTCTTTGGGGTATCAGTGAGTAAACGTTAGTGTACGAACATTAATTTGGGAAGTAGTATTAAGTGAGAGCAGTGGCGAATAAAATCTCATGACTGTGAGGTTATTTCGTATTTTATTCTTTCACCCATAAAAAAATTCTCACGTAGTGTGATTGAAACATCTTCCTGTCCATTATTCAGCTTCCTTCCAACTGAACCGTAGGTGTAAAAATACTGTAGCTGCAGTGTGCATGAGAAGTCCTTGTTTATCCAAGCCGCTGTACGTACGCTGCACTGGGCTCAACTGCACAGGGTTTAAAGGATCACAGCGTGCGTAATTAGTCTCAAGTTTGTATTCGTTTTAAAACTTAATGCTATAATTAAAATGTAAACAATAAGAATGTGGTTTATATGACGGTGAAGAGATTATCTGTTGAGTTTTTAATGGGTTTAACCCTATACTAATATTAAGAAACATTTGGATACTCTGAAAAGGCTTATTTTCTGACCCATATAAATTGTACGAAATAAATCAGGGAACCAAAAATTTAAAGAAGTAGCAACAGCACAAATCGTTGAGATTCTTTGGCAGGTCTCAACATTATGCCACTTATGTCACCACGTGTTTTGGTGCCTTGTTAAGTTGGTAGGAACTGCTGTATACTGAATAAACTTTATACGAAAATGTAAATGTAACATGTACAGAGTGAGACGTCCCTCTGTATGCTGTTTGTGACTTGTGAAGACCGTCGTGTTCTTGTTCTAGCACCAACTGATGAAAAATAAAGGCTAAAGTCGACCCTTCGCAAGACTAATAAGCAAATTATGGGTTAGAATTAGAGCCTATATCTCCATTCGGTCTTAAACTCGACACTAGATTGAAGTTATTGGGCAGTTCACGTCCGGATCCTTTCATCTCCCACGATACCCCATGAGTGGGAGTCTGTGTTGACCGAGAGTCGGTGTGGACTCCTTGGAGCGTAGCACAAATTGACGAACAAAATTAGATAATCTTGAATCTTCTGGAAAAATGTAGGAATTGCGATGTTTTGCTCTTTATCTGTAAATCCAGATGGTTTGTGTATTCCGCAAAATCAGCATGATTAAAAGAGCAAGACTCATCGTAGACAGTAGGACACAGTCTGACATATGATAATAACAGTGCGCGCACTGAAGAGGGAATTATATCTGAGAAGGAGGGAATGTTTTTTTTTTTGCATGTAGGTATTATTCTTGCTCTTTCTGCATCTATATCTCGTCTTTAGATCCCCATATTCTCCTTTTTTCTGTCTCTGTCCTGGCAGCACAAAATTTATTGAAACAAACTCAATTATGATGTGGCGGTGTGCTATCTGTTCCCTTTGCTGTACTTTATTCTCAAAAATATCTGGCCGAGTTGATGTTTCGGCGTCATATCGGTAAACGTCGCGCCTCTTTGACCTGGTGTATATGTCCAAAACGTGATTAGTTTCCATGGCCAATTCGTAGACGAATTTCGCTTGATGTCAGTTTTCCCAAAAGACTCCACCGTGGAACGTCTCAGAGTATCCTGTCGATTAATGGGACAGTAAAAAAGGTAACGTGATCCCGTTACAGGCCCGGTATGGCCCAGAAGGTGGGTATAGGTATAGCTCTACTCTTCCATGACAGCGGCACTAGAAGGGGGTGAGTGGTCAGCAGCACGCCCCGGCCGCACTTTACCCCCGGGAAAGACCCGGTACCCATTTTACAGGAGGCTGGGTGGACCCCAGGGCCGGTCTGGACGGGCGGAA
>Ga0136643_10011581_pt1 | contig 13090 bp, 5 predicted proteins | sample TergutLab28metaG_FD_96883 | JGI IMG/M metagenome (GOLD analysis project Ga0136643, IMG submission 96883) | Labiotermes labralis P1 segment gut microbial communities from Petit-Saut dam, French Guiana - Lab288 P1 (version 3) (version 3) | ecosystem: Host-associated > Arthropoda: Insects >...
ACAATAAGTTTTATTTCATGCCTCTACATGTTTCGAGCACATGTGCTCGAAACATGTAGAGGCATGAAATAAAACTTATTGTGAAACAAATTTTGTGAATCAAGTTGGTTAAATACTGAGATAAATCCCATATTGAATTTAACCAAAATTTAGATAAAAGTTTAGGTACGGATAATATATGGAATGGGCTGTGTTATGGATTATTATGGCTCCCATATTGCATTTAACCAAACCTTAGATAAAAGTTCACGATACAAGTAATATATGGAATGGACTGTGCTATGGGTTATTATGGCTTGAAATCATTATTGCTCATTAAGGTTTAGAAAAGGATTCTCACATAATTTAACGTTCAGGTGACCGTTCATCGTGATAAATTCTTATAATAAAACCAACTAGATGTACCAATTTCTCAAATTTATTTTGGAATAAAACTCTACATGTTTCGAACAGTTCCTCTGTCCATCATCAGGAGTTCCCCACTGTACACACAACAATGGTATATGTCATACAAGTTTTCTGACAGCTTGCTCGCAAGCAACTCCTGATGATGGACAGAGGAACTGTCCGAAACATGTAGAGCTTTATTCCAAAATAAATTTGAGAAATTAGTACATCTAGTTGGTTTTATCATAAGAATTCTCACATAAATTTAAAAACGAACTGATGTAGGTTCCCACGCTTGATCTGCGTGTTATGTACATTCACTCGCCCTTTAAACCCCTTTGGTTACAATGGTTACTATATTTATCACAGGGCTTCACTATGAAGATGTCAAAGCCCTTCCTGCAGATTGCTTTAATGTGTTTTGCAAAGATCTTAGAATAAACATTAATTATTTGCTGTTACAGTGTTAAATGTAATGGAGATTGGTTGCGTTTACTGCACGGCACTAGTTGAATGTTTGCATACAATTCAGGCTTCGGTAAATGTTGCTTATTATCAAGGATTCCGTCAGCACTTAACGATTATTATTAAAGATTATTTATTAGCATATACAGTATGTGGTATGCAGTATTTGACATTAAAAAATAAATAAGTGTTCTTCTAGAAATGACATGTTTTAAACGAAAACTTTATTTGTAATTTTGAATTTATATTCACACTTTGTCTATTTTGATTCAAATTGTTGGATATCGTACGCTGATAAAAATGCTTAATAGTTTTCTGGAACGTATGGAAACCTCGATGATGAACCAAACGTTTCGGGTCTGATCGGCCTAATAAAATGACCGGCAGCTAATAAATGCGCTGTATTTGTTGAGAAATAACACTTACAAATTTTTCAGATTTTCATGTCAATGATTTTAGGCCCGAATCTTTTGCATTTTGACAGCGTGTAGTAGTGTAGATTGACACCGACGTATCGGAAGACCATGCGTCCTCCATGGTCAGGGTTAAAATATGTTGCTCGCTTCTGATCGATTCATCTCCCATGGTTCTGATAGCAAACAGTCATCCGAAGACTTTTACTTAAACGAATCACACACTCAAAATTGAATTCCTCAGAAACCATGCAGTAAATGTACAATACTGCACGGTACCAGAACCAACAGAATTCCAACCTGACAACAAATTCTCCGCAATTTTCAGCGATACTAGTAAATCGCACACTGAAAGGTCTAGGTTTAGAAAATGTAGGAATTGTGGGTAATCATCTTGTATCAGAGAAATGATCTTGTCTGAGGGAAAGGCTCCAAAATGCTCTAAGATTTGGGTAGACTAAGTCTTGAGTGCTGCTGGATTGGATGTTGGTAACGCTGCGACATTAAATTAATTTTCTTTGTCTGACCTCTTCCGCCTATTTATTGGAGGTTTTAGAGGGTCATTTCTGTGCCTGAGCACACTCAGTGACACAAACAGACTCAGTAGGACACCCCTTTGCGAGGGATTCACAGAGATCTCTACCATACAACACACGACATTCACAAGAGACAAACATCCATGCTGCCGGTGGTAATCGATCCCGCAATCCCAAGAAGCGAGCGGCCACTTGAATTGGTGGCATTATAGTTCTGCTAAGTGTATTTGTTGCCTATGCCGGTGGCCGCTCGGTCTAAGGCGTAGGTCTGCGACCGCTCGCTGGCGGGGGTTACGGGTTCGAATCCCGCCGGAGTCATGGGTTTCTGTGTCTTGTGTTTTGTGTGTTGTCGGGTAGAGGTGTCTGTGACGGGCCGATCATTCGTCCAGAGGAGTCCAACCGAGTGTGTTGTGTCTGAGAGTCATCTCAGAACCTCAAAAATAAGGAGGCCAAGGCTAGCCCTGTCGAGCCATGAAAAAGAGTGTAATTATTAACTAACTGTGTTCTAACGTAGACTTAGCTCACCGACGTACCTAGGAATCATTTGGTTATGCCACATTGATAAAACGGTGTCCGAGGTAATGATTTTTTACGTAAAATTTCTTTATGTAGGCCGGTTTAGTGAGAAACAGTGCGCAGGTCTCGTTTAGATGGCGGCGGAAGCCAGAAATCATCCACTCGCTCTTCATTTCCTTTCGAATGGAAACTATCGTAGTGTACATCTCGTGCCCCGAACAGAGGGAAACAAATTGAATTTTTTCATCGCGCGTTGTGAAGAACGTCTAATAAAATTAATAAGAATTTCGTTGCGATTCTAATATGTGACATGACAGGATAAGCACTTGTCAGTTGGTGGGGGGAGGAGGGGCATTTCAGAGAGCACAAACCACAACAGAACCCACCGCATCACCACCGAACTGACAGCCGTTACTCCGAATATCGCAGAACGTCGCTATACACTTCTTTAGAACGGAACTGCAGGCATTTTAAATTCCCGGTCTCAGTTCAGGAGCGAGATGTAATTTGATGTATAAACTGCAGAACACAATCGCACTTATAAGCGCGTTCTCTCTTCTTCTACATCACATGTCAAGATAAAAGAAGAAAACTTTACTTTTGTCTCGTATTCTTTGTATGTGTGAACCTTTTTTCTGTCACCCTAAGGGAACAAGGTTCCTCAAGAACAAGAAGAAGTGAGAAAGGGATGGAGAAGAAGGGTTTTGGAATTTTTAATTTTATTCAGGTAGCATTTCTTTGATAGAATAGAGGAAAATAAAAATGACACATCGTGTAGAACTCGCGACACTGGTGAGAAGTGCGTAGAACATTTTGGTCTGAAAACATGAAGGGAGGGGTTCGCTTGGTGAAATTAGATGTATGTGGAGGAATACATTTAAAATTGTCATAAAGTAACAGGTTAGGAGGATGTATGCTAAAGGTATATGGCTCAGGATAAGGAACAATAACGAGTTTTTTGTGAACATTACTGTACTCTTCGGGGTCCAGGAGAGGAGACACGGGTTTATCACCTAAGTCCATCTACTTCTTAAGAAATGTCTGTACTCAGTGTAATTATTGGCTACTCTCATGTTCCGAAGGTTTTTGTGCTCCATGTGCGGAACAGATACCTACCTTTCACCTAATAGAAACTTAATCTGCTAGTACAATCTACGGAAAGAACAGAGGAGAAAACACTTCTGGAATACGTTCTCGTGTACCGCAGAATATACGTGTACCTGCTTTCGAAACGTTTCTGCACAATTCACGCCGTGTAGGTAATGTGAAATTGCAGCTACAGTATCTGTATTAATATGCTATTTATTGGTACAGGAAGAAGTCAGGGAAGGGAGTTAAAACGCAATTACTGATAGTACTATTTCAAACGGTTCTTATCTGCAGGAATGTAGATAAAATAAATCTGACACCAAACTTTCTTTGAGATCTTGATATAATACGTTCCCCGTGCAATAGATACCTGTGTACAGCATACTAATGTGTTTATTACAAATTGTACAATGGTTCGTTTCTCTTTTTATTTGACCTTCTATGATTGGATCCTAATAATTATTTATTTGAAAATTCACATTTTCAGACTTAACTAATCAACCAGCTCAAAAGCGAGTTTCGCTTTTTCAAATGTTTGCATGCACGTGTTTTTTTTTATTTAAGTACTATGCATTTTTAATATCTGTGTATTTTTAGCGCTACCGATTGGTATTGTAGTAGTATTTATACAATTCAGTTTACAATTTACTATGTAGTATTATGTGTTTTTGAAGAAATATGTTAAGTATAATTTTCATCGAACGATTTGATTTAGTCATGTTGATCGATCTTAATTGCAAATAATTCGAATGAGTTTTATCTTGTTTATGTCAGTGCAATGACGTTACTATTTTACCTAAAAATCCCACTAATGCACTAATATATTGTTACACCACTTTATTCACACTGTTACACTCCTACACGTTTCAACCTTCAAAGGGCCATGCTCAGGGAGTAATGATGCATTTTGTGAGCAGAGTTAGCAAAATGCATGTCCGGGTGTAAATATCAGATTAAAGAGAAGCCCGTTGTACCTTAACGTGGCAGTTGGCCAACAAATTGGAATGAGCGTTTTCTGCGTATTTCCTAGCCGCTAGCTAATTGATTAAACTGAACTTAATTGGTATTTTAGGGTAGTTTTGCAGATCATGTGTTTGGTAAAAGAGATGTATTCCCTTCTTTTTTTCCATTATTTCACACTACGCCAATAATGTACATGAAATGAATTCTTCATTTGTAAATTTCTTTCAACGCCGTTCGATAAAATAATACAAAATATCGCAATGTATTTGTCTAGTTGTGTGGAGTGTACATGGGTACTATAGTTTCGGAAAGTGTGCGGTCGCTTATCACGCGAAGATAGACCACCAGGTTTCTCGGAAGTTTTGGCATTAATTTACCAAACTACACTTTGTCATGTGGGCCCGGTGGCTCAGTCGGTATAGCGACTGAGCTACAGGGTGGACGGTCCGGGATCGAATTCCGGTGGGGGCGAGATTTTCCACCCGTCCAGACCGGCCCTGGGGCCCACCCAGCCTCCTGTACAATGAGTACCGGGTCTTTCCAGGGGGTAAAATGCGACCGGGGCGTGCTGCTGACCACTCACCCCCTTCTAGTGCCGCGGTCATGGAAGATTAGAGCTATATCTCTACCCACCCTCTGGGCCACACCGGGCCTGTAACGGGATCACTGTACCTTACACTTTGTCATATCCAGTGAAGCTGTAAATATTGATGTTATCCTGAGAACCTCAGACCTCAAGTCACATTCCTGTCTTTATAAGGCGTAACTGAATAAAAAGCAAATGTATTTGGAAAAATAGGATTAGAATACATTAGAATTAAGTGTTTTTGACGCATTTAGCCGAACTCCACTTACTGGTCCATGTTTACTGCATTAAGTAAAAGCAGTACTAAGGAGTTTCTTAGAGACCTTGTTGGTACTTTTGTTGTTACTTATCAGTGTGTAAGGGACATGTTTAATGGGCTGGGTTAGGGTAGTGGGTATAGCGACTCGTTACAGGCTGGACGGTCCGAGGATCGAATCCCAGTAGAGACGAGCTATTCCGCAGCCATGCATATCGGCCCTGGGGCCTATCCAGCCTCCTGTAAAATGGGTACCGGGTGTCTTTCCCGGGGGTAAAAGCGGTCGGTGCGTGGCGTTGACTACGACCCCCGTCTAGCGCCGAGGTTAAAGAAAGATTAGAGTTATACCTCCACTCCCCACCCACATCCCCCGGGCTTCATGGCCTGTTATGGTGAACTTTATCATTTACCTAGGGGGCGTTTCTAGAAGTGTTACGCGGGCGGGATGTCAGGCTTGTGGTTAGGACACAGTGGCAAGGTGTCCTGGAAAGGTACAGGACTAGGAATGTCATGGACAGCTGCAATACCCTATGCTTCTGGATGAATCCACTATGTTAGGAAGTGGGTAGGTGAATAAGTTACGTCATTAATTACTTATAAATTGATGTGTACAGCTGATGTTTAAAGGAAACAAAGTTACAAGTAATTTTTTTCTGTACTTAACTGAGAATGTTTCACGTCAGAGTGCTGTCAGTTTTACGCTCCGGCTGCATTATCCCTGGCATGAAGCCTCTTGTACCCATTGAGTAGAATGATAGCTGGATCCCAGATTAGATCTGAACGACACGGAGGACAGAAATTTGTATATCTCCCGCTGAGGTTGGAACCCCGATCCCTCGGTCGTGAAGCCCTCTATTCTAGTAACTACACCCACTGAACTGACCATAATCATCGTACAACGTATTGCCTTATCCCTTTTTGTGGAAGAAATGATCTTCAAAATTACCCAAATTCTTGCTTTACTAACGCTGTTTGTCGACCCAGACATAATACGACCATGACACACGACTTGCGGTATTTCATCTAATTCATGGTTTTCCTCATAAATAGAAGCAAAAATTAATTAAATACTATTTATTCCGCATGCTTGAAATATTTATGACACAGAGAATCATTAAAATAGTTGCATGTTTCCGATACTGATACAATTGAAAGTGTGGCATAGTATGCGCAGCTTTGTGGTTGTGCTGCCACTCTGTGGTACTGCTTGATATTTTGTAGAAATGTTGCGTTGCGTAGCGTAGTTGGTGGTGCTCTTGTATTGATTGTGCTGATGGGTGAACGAAATTTGGTGGTGTTTATCTGTGTTATTAATTCAAGCTCACTTTTTCTTGTGCTCTGTGATAAATGTGGTATTTATCACATTCATAAAGGCCACTGATTTTTACCTGCAGTTTGCCTTGTTTTAATGTATTATTAGTGCCGTTGCATTTATGTGCGGGATGTTGTGTAACTAGATGTATCCGTGTTTGCTTTTCATGGCACTTGGAGTCACGATAAAAGGAAGTACAGAGGACGTAGGCCTAGGTTTAATTAGTGCTGTCCTACGACGTCACAAACCAAAACATTTCACCACTATTTTTATGAATTATTACACGATAAATAACTTGTAACCCTTTATGGAACATTTTTTTTATTATTTTCTAAAAAATTTAGCATAAATTGTGTGAAATAAGAACGCCTGAGATATGTAGTATGTGCCCTATATAGTTTAGTTTGGACATCCGTAAATTTAACTTGTACAATACAAACCACCATATTCACCGAACAGTATCCCACGACAGACTGAAGCTCGATGAACATCGAACAGCTGCCGCTTCAAGGTCACACCGCTTGCGCGAAGTGCTTCCGTGGAGGCTGCACGAATGTTTCCGAACGTCCATCGCATGTTGAAAACTGTGCTCTTATGAGGTATTACGAAGCGCGTAGTGGTAATTCGTTACCGACGTTTCGGGGACATGTTGGTTCCATATTCAAGCGTCAAGAATCCAAGAAGTCTCCGCATAGTGACGTACTATGCGTGATTTCAGGCTTCTGCCGCGAAGTAGATGTGAACTGCGTTCTTCTGGGCCATTCTTGACCCTTGAAGATGGGAACGATAGGTTGTCCCCAAACGTCTGTAGGGAGTTACCACTACACGCTACGTAATAGCTCAGAAGAGAGCATTTCATATCTACTTCACGGCTTAAGCTTGAAATCACGCCCCTCATATATTGTTGAATGAATACATGTTCCGCCTTGTTTCTCACTTTTTATATCGAAATTCTTGCTACGTCAGTAGTTACCAGTCTCTTCGTGTACCGGAACTCCTTCATAACTTAAAAGGTTTCGCTGAACGCCGCAAGCCACTAATTGTATTTTTATCCTCAATTAATCGACAAAATACTTAATCACAGACGCCTATCATGAACACCGCAACTATTGTAGCATGCGTCAATTAACACTTATTCACCACAACACGCGACGCAAACATTTAACAAGACGCACAAAAATTTAAAAAAAAATTCTTTTATGTATAAAGATTTCGCAGCGGCATGTGTAAAAGCGCTATATGGAAAGGCAAGAATTGTCGCCAAGCTGCATGAATTCTCTAATCTCTTGGAATAATTCTTAAGTCCCCATTTGTCGGCGGACATCGGGTTGGCAACTGCTGTACTATGGAATGGACAAGGTCGAAGAACTTAGAAACTCTAAGCTATGTGACTTGTTATAATTCATTATAATTATAACTTCAAATTGCAATAGGCCGGCATAATGTGTCTCAGTTTTTACCATATCTGGGGTCGTTTTCTTCTTACAAAGTCAATTCATGATCTTAGTGCACTTAAGTCAATTCATATTGAAAGGCCACCTTCCAGTATGGCTGATAGGCGTCACATTTCTGTTGTCAGTAACTGCTGGACGCGATGTAGAGTGGAGCATCAAGGAGTATTCAGTAGGACTGAATTTTTTTCTACCTAGGCGTATGTGGGAGGATAATAATGAAATAAACGTTCAAGAAATAGAATAAGAGAGAATATGGCGTGGATTGATCTGGCTCCGGATAAAGAGGAGTTGGGGGTTGTGAACACGGTGACAAACATTCGGGTTCTATGAAATATAGGGAATTCTTGACTAGCTGCGGAAATATTCGCGTCTCAAGAAGGACCCTGTTCCATGAGTTATTTAGTCAGTTAGGTAAGTAGGTAGATAGGTAGGTAGGTGGGTAGATAGGTAAGTAGTTATGTTTCTTTTTTCTGAACCTATCTCATGTCCTAAAAGGTGCAGGTTTGCGCCGCATAATGACGTTTCGGTCAACGACGGACCACATATACGACGGTTGTCCCATAAGATTACAATATTATAATATAATACCAATGTGTTACAACTGCCTACAGTATTCAGTACAGTAACGTGCTGTACAGGTTTGTAGCAAAGGAGCAATAGGCTGTACCATATAGAGTAGGTGTGTAGTAGGCTATACTTTCTAGGTTTGTGTCAGTACAGGCTCGCACAATGACGAAATCGCCAAAAGACGCATTTCTCAGAACGTATCCCCGTCGTTAAGCGAAGCATATTTGTATTTATATTTTAAGAAGTAAACTAAATTGAGGCATACGGTAACCTGTAATACGTACTAAACTTGACATTGAGAGAAAAATCGTACATGTTCAGTTGCTAATGAAGGTAACTTAATGTACAATACTGTTGGAAGTATTTAGTGCTTGTATTTGTCACGTTCGGACCGAAAATTTTTCAAACTACACCTTTTTTTTTCTGCGGAGGGTCTGTACTTCCGTCTGTCCGGATGCAATAAACATAGTACGTTTCAACGCATTTTCATGAAGTCTGACTGACGTTTGTCTTTACATTTCAATTTTCATTAAAATCGTACATTTGTGCCCCCATTTCTAGATCAGTTTAGGCACATATCTCTAAATCCATTCCAGTAACAAAATTAGAGAGAAATTATTCGTGTATTTTATCCATTTTTTTTTTACCGATTTTAGCTTTTTCTAGGAGATGAGATTAATGTAACACAACGGTTGCTATTCGGGGATAGGCTATATCCAAAATTGTTACTTTAAAAAGACTCTTCTTTTAACCCTATGACGCCCAACGACCCATTTAGGGGTCGTACCGCACCGCTAACTTCTAAACGTTTCATTTTATAAATTTATTCAACAAATATAGGTACTGAATATTTTAAACATGGTATATACTCTCCGTTTTCTTATCTTCAAAATGCAGTTTGTTTCATAATTCTAACATATTTGGTTCCTGTATTAATCACATTTTATATACAGGGTGTGCTAAAATTTAAAAAATAATTCCGGCACCAAAAGGTTAATTCTTACAAAGATGGTGTAATGCCAAGTATTGGCAATTAGAGAGAATCGGCTGGAAACTGTGACAGATGGTGGGTCACATGCCTTTCCCTCCTTTTCTAAAACATTAAACGTAAGCAAAAATTCATTTTGTAAGGATCGTGCTGTTATGAGAGTTTTCTCATGAGTGCTTTGAGATTATTTCAAATATTCATTTATTATGGCAAAAGAAATATAAGTTACCTATAAAGATACTTAAAGATACTGGGATATATAGATATTATTCATACTTCTAAACGAGAAATTCAGTTACAGACTTCAAGTAGCACTAATTTATAAAATAAATTATTTTGACAGGCCTTTAAATTTTGAAAATTTCGCACGCGTGGGCGATGAAAGAAACCGGTTATGTAAAGTTCCGCTGTTTTCCATCAGACACGCAGACCTACGCTGCCGGTCTGATCAATGTTGCATTGAATTACGTTGTTTTCCTAAAGCGTCAGTCAATTCATACCCGCAGAATGTAACATAGTGCGTATTAGGGTTAGGATAAAGACAGATGTGTTTAAAGTTAGCAACATCAACATCAGGATAAGATATTGTACGTGCAAAATGGACTTGACGGCAAAGCCTCCTCTATCCGTATTAACGCTCTTCAGTAATTTAAATTGACTGGGAAATAGAATTCCTTTCCATTTCTTGGAGACCAATGAGTTGCACTATGACGACCGTTAATTCAAACAAAACTGTTTACGTCAGAACTTAAACTGGACTTAAACGCGTTCCTTAATACGGATTGGTCCAAATTCATCTAAAGAAAATATCGCTAATAATTCTGATTAAATACAGTTTGTTTCAGTGATTTCGTAAAATTATCAGGTGAGGAAAATTCCGTCAAAAACACAACTATGAATATATGGCTAAATGATAGTGTTTATTAGCAAGAAAACACTACATGTTTCGGCCTATAGCGGCCATCATCAGGTTTTGACAACTTTCTTTCTGTAAGAGTTATATATAATATAATATATAATATAGCAAAAAATTTTTCAAAACCGGATGATGGTCGCAATAGACAGAAACATGTAGTTGCTGATAAACACCATCATTTAGCCATATATTCATAGTTGTGTTTTTGACTGAATTTACCTCACCTTATAGTTTAAACACACAACGGGGATGGCACACCTCAAAATTGTAAAACTGTATCACGGCTCTGTGAGTAGTCCACTTGATACGGAGCGTGTTAACAATTTCTTCAAATTCAGTAATTAATAAATATATTCATATATATGTTGTAATGCACAATTTATTAACCGATTAACTGATGATACTCTGCAGTATATGTACCACATATATAACATTAACACTGTAGGACATTTTTGGAAAATATTTTCTCATCAACAGCAGGGGAGATCAAGCCACATGAAAATCTGAGGTATCTCAAGACTGTCCTTCAGCAAGCATGTCCGCTGAAGAAAGCTTCCGCCTCCAAACCACGGCTATTCTGCTACAAATTCTAGTTCAATTTTGGAAGTAATGTCTCTGAAATCGCAGTGAAACCTGCCTTAAACGGAACCTGGACATGACGTAAACCTGTAATTAGAGGAAAACTAGGGGATTCAGTATTAAAGTACCTCTACGACACTGAACCTCTTTACAACGATGCATATTTCGGTGTTTTGCTGCTCCATTATAGTCTCAACCACAATCGGATACAATGGAAAATGACTGAAGTGAAGGTTAAATGTTAAAGTAAGGTAATCTTAATTTGTATTCTGCGATTAGGCTCATTTTTTTCAGTAGTACTTCTCCAGGCTCTCGTATCTAAGACAGAGCACTGCTTCCACTGTGCAGCGAACGTTAATGGCCTTTCTCTGTGTGAACGTTCCAAGTTGAATTTTGTAACGTGGTGAATGAATGAAACAATTCAGTCCATTAGAACTCAAGGTGCCACCATTTACAGATAAATATAAAATCTTTACATGCTGAACATTTTGCCTAAAATTAAGTTTTTTTTTGTTAATTTCCATGGCAACATGTATGCTACGGGTAATAATTACATTTATATGTAAACTGCAAGAGGGTGACTTGGGCTGTCGCGAGGCGATAGGAGGCACTTTAGTGCGTTGAAATTACCTTACAGGATAATTATGTTTCTGGGCGATGTAGTTCGTCCGCAACATGGAATGGGTTAAACGAAGTCGCCTTTCGGGTTGAATGTTTTGAATTTCCGATTTTTGTCACTTCGTAAAATCGTGCATTATCATTACATGTATTTAACTCTTTCAAGAAAATTGGTTATACCATATTACGTCTCCGTTTAGCATCAGAATCTGTCGTGTTCTGCTGTCAGAGCGCCCTTCTGAGTGTCGGATTATTCTCCGTATAAACTGCAAATATGTACCTAATCGTAGTTTAAGGATTTTATTCCCTAATTGGTAATCATTGTATTTTGTTTTAGTTAGGAACTGAATTTTTAATGTTACTGAGGTGAATGTCGGGCCAAAATTGTTAAAATATTTGAAAACACAGATTACGTAGTTCTTATTTAGATTAGAGGCAGTCAAAAAGTACAAACACGTTGTTTCATCTCCACTTTCTTGTATTAGAATAATACCTTCAGCACCCTACCGTGCAATCGCTCTGTTTTTGCGTCCTTGTCAATGTTTAATTCCCGTAAAATAATAAAATTTTGATTTTATTGGTATTTTACTTTGAGGTTATATACAGGACGTTGTCCCTTGCTGACAAACAAAATTCTTAATGGTGTATACAGGTTGTTTCATTACGTTTATTAGTATATTCTTAAATTATCTTTCGTCGTGTAAATCATATGATTACAATTTAATACAATGCCATCTTAGTACACGGTTTTTTTTATTGATAATATCCAAATTTCGCACTCCAACATGTTTCCACTATTCTTGGTTATCGGCAGGGAGGTCATGTTACGGTAATAAAAGAAATGGTTGAGTTTAAGATTTATTTTAACCCTTTTAGACGAAGCGCAGACCGTTTTTATTTAAAGACCCAGTCCGTACCGCGCTGTAAACACTTTTCATCTCGGTTATAAAACCCATCCAGTTTATGATGTAAGTGGCACAAGTCGCTGTTTGTTCTCAGATAGATACAAAACACATAAATGCAGTGTGGGCAAAACGTAAAATTGTTTAATGTTAAACCTGTTGGTGCATCACGTAACCAGTTGGCTTTTAAAAGGTTAAGATGTCATACTAATTACGTTGGTCAGGTTTTAAACATAAGACCAAAACATAAAAAAAATTCAGTTTAGGAACACGAGTCTCTTTCCTTTGAGTTCACATATACATTCTAATGAGAAGTTAAGTTAATTTAAATCCTATATGAGTACAGAGTTCTTAACGGCGGTAAAGATCTGTGTATTATCTTTATGTCTTCTTGTATTCAGGAAGATGTTTGTCAGCTTTTAGAGGAAAATTTGGCCCTGTCCTCACTGTAGAATACACTCTCATTATGAAGAGAACAGTTTCTCCAAAACCATGTTTAGGAATGCGTTACTATAAAATTTTTTAAAATGTGAATATTCGTAC
>Ga0136643_10011582_pt1 | contig 13090 bp, 6 predicted proteins | sample TergutLab28metaG_FD_96883 | JGI IMG/M metagenome (GOLD analysis project Ga0136643, IMG submission 96883) | Labiotermes labralis P1 segment gut microbial communities from Petit-Saut dam, French Guiana - Lab288 P1 (version 3) (version 3) | ecosystem: Host-associated > Arthropoda: Insects >...
GAAGAGAAAAAAAACGGAGCGTATATACCATGTTTAAAATATTCAGTACCTATATTTGTTGCATAAATATATAAAATGCAACTTTAGAGGTTAGCGGTGCGGTACGACCACTATAGTTGACATTAGGCGTCAAAAGGTTAACATATGAAACTGACAGTATAGTTCTGATATTTTAAAAGTTTCTGTCCATCTTGTGCTGTTCTTCAACTGATGAAGTACAACCCATTCATGGATTGTACAGGCATCCAAGGTGAGTGATAAGAAATGTCAGACAATGTATGAAACAGAATACAACATACACCACATGCACTCCTTAATGTCCATGTAAAAACCTTTTGAAAATCTGCACATTTACTTCTATTATGCCTTTCGTGGGCAAATAACAATAAAAGTAAGATATAAGCCACAAATTGTGGGGTGGGAGAAGGTATCAATCTCTTATCCAACTTATCACAGAGAAGCTCTTAATAATTGGTAGATGGCATATTATTAAAGAAGCTGCCTACATACTCTTTCAGGCAATAAACTAGTTAATCATAGATAACAAATCTGATTTATAAATTAAGTGGAGATTATAGTCTCTTGATAATGGCATTACCTGAGCGTTCATAAGTTTTAAGACACTACCAGCAAGATATCGGCTACTTCTCAATACACTGTAAAGGCACGATGCTCCTATTCGAAGACCCTGCAGAAGCATAAGTTTCATTACACATCAGTTTCAGAATTCTGTGACATGGGTCTTGAGTTGAGGCATCCCCATTTTGTATGTAACAATAAGTTAAGGATAATGTAGGTCGATAACAACTAGTTTATTAGCAGGGTGGTAATGAATTCAGCACCCTACTACACAGTCTTTTCTCATACATACTTTGTAAAGCATGATGATGGGATCTCAACATCCGCCACTCACATTATTATTTGTCCCTTAGAGCCAACACTGTAAACCTGATGATGGCCTCTGTGTAGGCCGAAACATGTTGTTTCATTAACACCCTGATAATAAACTAGTTGTGTTCGACCTACATTATTCTTAACTTACTGTAACATGGGTATTTAAAAGCCACCATTTTATTCATGCAATTTTCTGAAATCAAAAGGATGAATGACAGTGTTGGGTGCATGAATAAATTGGTGTGTGAGTAAATTTAACTACTGTAAAAATCACACGATCATAGACAAAACATTACCATATGCATCAGAAACTTGGATACTAACAAACAGAGATTAGAAAGCAATTGAACATTTTTGAAAGGAAAGTGTACAGAAGAATTTCAGGCCCAGTATACGACAATGAAAAAGAAAATTGGAGGATATTAACCAATAAAGAAATTTATGCAATTGTTAAAAAAAAACTGTAACAGAGACATACATCAAGGTTCAAAAAGATTACGTTGGTTTGTGCACGTACAAAGAATGGAAGAAAATAGAATTCCCAAAAGAGTATTGTATACGAGTTTGGAAACAACGAGGCTGAGAGGTAGACCAAGAAACAGATGGCAAAATGAAGTGAGGGAGGATGGAAGAATAGTTGGTGGAGAAGGGTGGCAAGAAAAAGTACATAACAGAGAGGAATGGAAGAAGCTCCTGAGGATGGCTAGGAATCGTCGCATTCTGCACATACCAAAGGAATGAATGAAAAAAATCATGCTGCTCTTACCACTTGTACCAGCAATTACTGATTATATGTGGTTCCTATCAAGTGAACTGTATTCAAGTAATTCAGCAAAGGACAGAATTCACCCATAATTATGCAACATATGCCAAACAGCAAATCTTGCAACAAAATTCAGAAAAACAAACCTTCATGGTGAGAGACTTGTTCCACTGTTGCACTAAGCTATCTGCTCGAACATCCTTCCATGTTATAAAATTGTGGAATGGCTTTCCAGTTTCTCTATCCCATGTGATGAAAGAAGAGCGCTGCGTTGATATCCCTAAACACACAATCTGGTGTGGATTCACACCTGAAACTACAACACAGGTCACACACTTACAGAAAATGGGCTCAATCACTAACCTAAATACATCAACTGTCAAATTAATTACAATGAACTTGGGAATCTTTGAACTGTTGTCTCACTCAGACACAATCAAGTTGAATTACAGTGCCAACACATTTTGTGCTGATTTTAAATATGTGAATTTTTAAACAGTGCTATACAAAAAGAACTATCAATGCTATCTCATTTTATGCACAAAATTTTAAATAATGTGAATCCAAAAAATTAGAAAGAAAATTCAACAGTCAATCCTTTAATATCAAGCGGGGTGATGGTGTACTCTAATTAAGCACCTGTTGCAACTCTTGTTTCTTCAGTGTTGTAGAACTGTGACAATTTTATCCAGTTTTTTCTACGCAGTGTAGTACACTGATTAATAAAACTGACATTAAAATAACATTCATCATTTGTTTATTTATATCATGCTTAAAAGTATGTTTAAGAGCATAAAGATACTACAATGGATTTAGATTTATGCATTCTAAGAATGCATCACACCTACTACACATTTATTCATATGTGAAAATTAGTTTTGAATTACGTGAATTCTTTAGCCACATATGTTTCATATAAAACACTACCACAATGTACAAAGTATCTATTTACTTAGAGGAAACTCAACACGGTCAGTTGTTCAAACAATATAGCATATGATGGTAGGATTATTAGCGAATAACAAATTGGAAAGAAGGTGGAAGAAGCAGTCATGACATAATCTGAGGCACTACTACCGAAGGAACTGTGAAAACCATGAAGAAAACTGCCAGAAGATAGGCACTACACCCTGGGCCAATTAACTTCTGCCTTTGCAAAAAGCTACACTTTTAAAACCATTTTTCTTTGGTTCTGAACACAGCCCCGCACACCCAAAAAATATTAAAATACATTCTTCTGGGTTCTTACACATGGAGGAACAGGGTTATTGATTGCTGATGATTTAGAAAAACAACACAGCCTTCAACTTGAATGGACACGGAATCCTCAAAAAATTCTTCTAGGACTCCTTGAGACTTGAAGATAAAACAATGGGAAATCAGTAATGATGCTACTAAGCGTACCAACCTGACGTACCACAATCCTTAACATCAGCATGGCAGAAACCTAATCTCCTGAGAAAGAAGCCTGTTAAGTTCCTGCTGCAATGCTCACCTTTTACAGCATCACGGATGACACTTAGAACCTTCTTCCATAGTTCGTCTGGCTCTATTTCATCCCACCCAATCTGTGGATACAGGTGTTCAATCTAGGGATAAAAGTAAATATCCTGACAACAATTATAATCCTAGTATTGTCAGCTGTTTTTGCACAGGTATTTTAATCCGGCAACTGTGAAAACATAAAAAATTAATCACTATCACCCAATCACAATTTCTTAGATGAGACAGCTCAGTCAGGAAAGTGACTGGCTATGTAGTTTTACATTTACATTACAAACATTTCATAGATCCATTATATAGCCCCCAGGGCTTAGGATATGAAACATGTCATTATAACAGTGTATGATTGTACAGTAACCATGTCATACTGAAACATACACAACAATCACATGCGATGTACACATTTACTATTAAGGCAGTCAGTCATAAAAATAGTTTTGTATCTTATATACCATCCTTGTCTATCTTGCATTTTAAAAATTCAGTAATTGAATAAAAGGAATGAATAATAAGGTAACCACATAACTTGTTATTGAATCTTTTTCTGCAATTTCTATGACTCTATATTACTTTGAAGGCTATTAAAGATTCTGACCCCAGAGTATAAAACTCCTTCTCAAATGCAAGATAAACTTACAATAGGTAAATATAAGTGGAGAGTCATCAATCAATTCTGGGGAAGGGCAGAAACTTTTCTCTTCACTTTTAATTCCATACTGCCTCCGGGATCTGCACAGTCACCCCAACAACAAGTGAGAACAAACGGCTCTGTCATTCTGGGTAAAATGGCTGCAGCATGAAACTGACAACATACCTAGGTCTCACAAAACTTCATTCTCCCTACACATGTTAATGGCATGGCAGGGAATTAATTTGTCTCTTTCCACTGTGCCAAAATCAGAACCCTGCCCTCTAACAGACTAGTTACCACCTGTGTAACCCGAAGTACCCAAACGGGTTTCTGTTTAAAACACTGTCATTTCTGCAAAATGCGGCAAGTGTATGGGCCTTAAGTGTGTTTAATTCTTCTCTATGTTTATCACACACTCTGAACTCGAATAAATATTCAGTTAGGTACATTGGAGATGCACACACACACACACACAAGCCCATAGGGAAGTGTCAGCTAATTTTATCTGATTTCTACAAAAACTGGAAATATGCGAAATTTTGAAAACTTTACAATATAAAATATTATGAAAATCTATTTGGCAGATCTCAAGTTATAACATTACAGAAAAGATTACATAATGCAACAGGCAAACTTTTAGTTTTTCATAACATGTCATGAAAGGTATGACATGTAATAAAGCAAATACATACATTTTCAATTTCTTGTACTTCTGAATAACTTAAATCTGTCACCTGCAATACACTCACACGTGCACAACTCTAATATTGTATTTTTGTCTGTATGTTCTGGTAAACTCACATACGGTAAAGTTTTCCCTTTACAGGCCCGATAGGTACACTCACATCCTTTTTAAAACTGAAGATTACTGTATTCATGTGACGCCATGCAGCCTGTAAAATATTACCCCTATTTCGGAAGAACCTCCGTCCCCTATTAAGTTGTGAATTTGGCCTTGTTCCGGTTAGCCACTGTGGCCATACCTGTCTTAGGGCAGAGCGCTTCTTTCAACTGTTACGCCCACCAATAACCTCGTCAAAGTTGCACTGTGCCGTTCCACTGGATGTTTGGACCTTGGGGTTTTATCAATACAGTAACGGCAAAACTTCACTACACAGCAGCCATCAACACTGGGGAAACCCAATAGCATACACTAACTAAATCACGGCAACTGAGCCGCAATTCATACACCAAACTGTACGACTTTAAGACCATAATAAATATTGTTATATGTGTTATACTGTGATTGTCACTGTGAGCAATCCTACAGTATCCCACATATTTTTATGGAAACGGCGAAATGCTGTGTACTTAGGCTGAATACATTTCCATACAACATACTACGTAACATCGAATAATATAACTCTTGGATTACCTAATTAAACAAAACAGTGCACAGTTTATTACAAAGCATGATTTAAAAACTTACTTCATAACAGGCCTTTCCAATTACCGCGGTGGATTGATCGAGAACATGACAACGCACGGTAGTTGTGCCAACATCCATTGCTAGAACATATTTACTGTCCATTGCACCTATGGATTCTCGAATGAACTCTGATATCGTCAAATGTTACGCATGAATTGGTCAATCCGAAAAAGCACCTTTGCATGAAAGTCACTACTACCTCCAACTAGAAGAGTAGATCACAATGACATCGTATATTCCGCCGTCCAGCGTTTAAACACGGAAGGCCAGCCAACGTAACCCAGTTCGGCAAAGAAAGTAACGCGCATGCGCTATAAATTTTTATCCGTGCGGTGACTGATGGGTGCCAAATTTGTGTCAAGGGGTAATGTATTATGCAAATTGCAACAGGCAAATATAGAGCATGGTTTGCCTTGAATTTGGGGCTATTTCACACCAAACGAGCGTTCTGTCGGTGTGTTGCTACCTGAAAATTAATGTGAATTATTTTCACCATTATTTATGGCTATTCACGCAAAGTTCGATTTTTAAATAAATCCCGTTAATTGCTCTTTTATCGGCACATGCTTTCATGGTCCAGGGGCCGTGAGATGCTTCGGTGTTAATAAACTATCTTACTTTTGATGGAATGTAGATTCTATTCTATTCTATTCTGTTCAGGAGAAGAAAGTTCTTCCAGCTGGGAAATAGTAATCATTGAAGCTCCCCAAGGCCCAATCTTGGTACGACATTTGTTCTTCATTTATGTAAATGATCTCCTGTGTGGATTATATCACACTGTTAAACTTGTAATTTATGCAGACGCCACAAGTGTAATAATCACTACCAAGATTATTTAATGTTTTTTTTTTCGTTGTTATACCGTGCATGTTGTCACTCAATTATTTTACCAACCACTGCACTTATATAAATTTATAAAATTCACACCTTAAAACATTAAAATCGCCCCGACATGTTTCGGTCCTAGGACCATCATCAGGGAGCTATATCGTCCTTGCTAAAGTTACACTATTGAAAGTCATATTAATTTCACTATTCCAGTTGGTTTTGTGGCAGCATGCCGTGTTGTGTTGTGTTGCCAAGTGCCCTGTTATGGATGTGCATTCTGTGTTTCGTGGCGTGATAGTATGTGGCAGTAATGTTTTAAGGTTTAAATTTTGTAAATTTGTATAAGTGCAGTGGTTGGTAAAATAATTGAGTGATTATTTAATGTGTTACAAATAAAAGCTGAAACTACATTGGACCACATGAGCCAATGGTTTTTAGTAAATGGTTTAACTTTAAATATGGTTAAGACGAATATGGTCAAATTTAGCTCAAGATATTACGATGGCGAAACATTTCTAATGAACTGTTAAAAATAATTCAATAAAAGGATGTACTAAAACTAATTCTTTATGTTAGAATTAGACAAACATATACAGTGGAAGAACAAAAGTATAATTATAATTATGACTGGTTCAAGCCCTAGGACATCATGTAAACTTTTAGTTCAGATATTAGAATTATTAATCTTGTCTTTGCAATACATTCCATCCCTGGTGATGTTCATGTTACAGGATTTGGAACATTATACATTTAATTCTATAATTCATGGCTTTAATATAAGAAATAAATTACAATTACATAACCTCTTGACTACTCTTACAATATACCAGAAAGGAGCAACTCTGATTGCATGAAAATCTTCAACAAATTGCCCAATTATTTTGCCGAGTCTGTTCTAGGGAAAATATATTTCATATTAAATATGAAGAAGTATATAATTCACAAAGCCTTCTACTCAATTGAAAAATATATGAACTCTCAGTATTCTATTTGATATGAGGCCTGATTGGGATTTTTTAAATGTTTCATAATTATGATTTCAGTTAGTGTGTTATCCCACATCTTTTAAATGTCTTTGTATATTGTATTATTTTTATGTATGAGATTTATGACCATATTTGTGTTTATGTGACACTGTTTATTGTGGGACCGTTGATTGTCTTCAGTCAGATTTAAACATATGGCATGCTTTATATCCTATTCCAATGTGCTCTAAGGATTTATGAAAGTGAAATCTTGTGTGTATATATATATATTTGTGTGTGTGTGTGTGTATGTACAAGTATGTATGTATGTATGCCCACCAATAAACCTGTCAAAGTTACACTGTGCCGCTCCACTGCATGTTTGGACCTTGGGGCTTTATCAGTACAGTAACAGCAAAACTTCACTACACAGCAGCACATATGCATGTATGTGTGTGTATGTATGTATGTGTGTGTGTATGTATATATCTATGTGTATGCAGTATATATGTATGTATGTGTGTGTGTGTGTGTGTACATATATTTCTATGTGTGTGAGGTATGTATGTATGTATGTATTTAAGTGTGTGTGTGTATGTGTGTATGTTTATATGTATGTATATATGTGTATGTATGTATGTGTGTGTATACGTATATTTCTATGTGTGTGTGTGTATGTATATATGTATGCATGTATGTGCGTAAGTATGTGTGTGTGTATTCTACTGGTGTTTCTGAACATGTAGGTAGTCTCCAAATAATGAAGCCATCTACACATCATTCCACAACCTGGATGAACTAGGGACTAAATGGCCTCCTGGCCTGATTTTTTTTGTGCAGTATGGTTCCACTGTTCTAATATCATAATGAATACTGGATTATTACTTTCAATTTTGGTTCCATATCACCCTCGTTTTAAACTTTTCAATTTAAGTGGCAGAGGTCTTGCTTCTGCAGGCTAGCATAGAATGGCGATATGACTGCAATGGCAATATGACTGCAATCAGCCAGAAACACAGGCTTTTATTTGTTTATTAGGTTAGCTGATACAGTCTCATATGAGATGGAATTGGTGTATCTGTCACCACAAAATACTGGACAGAGTAAAGGAAATAAAATTAATTCTACTCTAGTAAAACAGAATAAAGCTGTACATAATTTTCCAGTTGTATAATGCCTTTGGTGATGTATTTTATTATGAAATTTATAACCACAATTAAGTCTACATGTGTACAGTTAATGTCGTACATAAAGGAAACCTATATAAAATGATTTGTTCGTATTAAAGCACATTTCACACAAGATACTTACACATGTGAATGTGTCACATACTTAAAATTAGAAAATATCAATTCATTGCACAGCTGAACTGCACCCACTAAGATCAGCTGATGTCAATTGATAAGTCATGCTAAAATACCATATTACAACACACGCAATATTGGTGTCTCACAAGAACATGAATAAAATACACATTATGTATGACATAAACTGTACAATAGATGTAGATTATAACAGTACCATGAATAAAAAGTATGTGTACAAAACTTTCTGTATAAATAATGTTTAAAACAGTTTATGCACAACATATTTAGGAATTTCAATGTTTCACAGTGATGTTTCAATACCACAAATCCCTCGATGTGTTGTGTGCTCCATGTGCAGCACAATGACTAGTTCTGTGTTTGGGTTGTTCTCCACCTCAACAGTGCCAATGTTGCAGCTCTGTAAGAGAACAAAACTGATTAAATGTTATCCAGAATTTTAACCTCTTTTATGTCACCAAAATCTCATTTTAACAGTACAGGTTAAAATATAAGTAATGTTCTTCCTGTCCAGAACATGAAGACATGTAGGGAGAGACAGGTAACAGGTACACCTCCACTCATTCTTAACCTTGGCACTAGATGGAGTTAAGTGGTTACCTTCATACCCTGCCCATTTTACCCTAGGAAAGAACTGTGGTACATGCTGAATATGAGGCTGGGTGTGCACCAGAGCTGGTCAGGACATTTTGGATAACAGAAAAATTTCTTGCCCTTATCGGGATGTGAACCCAGATCGTCCGGCACATAGCCTAGTCACTATACCGAGTACGTTACTCTGAACATTGAAACTATAAACATAGAACAGAGAACAATAAAGGCACGCTGGAAAAATATATAAATCCATTTATTGCTGAATGAAACTGATGGACCACTGATGCGACAAAGTAACACACACGTCGGTCTCTTTGACCAACTTCACTGATCCTCACTGGATTAACTGAATATGAAAATAAACATCATATTATACCACCATACAGTGAGAATGGATGCTCTCTAACCACTGAATAAGGAATACCTTTTCATCTTGTTCTAGTTTGTATCTCTGTAAATGTCTATGTGCCAGGCCTTTGCACACTACAAAACTGAATACACTTGGTGAGAAATGTAAGTCCATCTGATGACAGCAATATTTACTAATTCAGTTAACATAAAACAGGGTATGTTCACTCTTCTTCATCATAAAATTTGTTAAGTTCACATACCTTGAAACACAGATTTAGTCCTTCTTTTTGGCATCTGCTTTTTCATCTTTGTTCCCACCACGACCAAGCAGCTTTGCCAAGGCATCCCAAATTCCTCCCAGAAACAGCGCACAGAATAAGTTCTCAAATGGCACAAATGGATCATGGATACCCAACAGAAGTGAAGACAACTGAGAAAAAAAATGCATTATGAATATACGCTATTTTATTCAAAATATGTGGCACTGTACATTAGTGCACTTCCCTTGTAATTTTTGTACAAAATGCTCGAAGATGGCTGTATATAATGGCTCAATTATTTCACAGTACAGTATAGAATAAACTAAATAAAATTGTTGTGGAGACTGTGTTATTTACTGTGTACACATTGTGCGCAGCATGTAATAATACTGTATATCAGGAATATCATTCACTGAGAAAGAAGTTCTCTACTATATTGAAACAAACGTTGACTTGGAACCCCCAAGGGAAACATAGAAGAGTAAGACCGAGAAGGAGCTGGAGAAAAATGATGGATGAGGAGGCTGCAATATTCAGAAAGATGTGGACAATCGAGGCAACAGCTAGAAAAAGATTCCACTGGCTTTGCTTTGTGGAGGCCCTGTACCCCAAAGTGGAGTATTGTAATAGGAATTGATTTGACTCGGTATCAGGAGTTTCCCTAATTTTAGATTAATTATTATACATGCATTGTACATACATTTCAGAACAAAGCCTTAATACTTCGAAATAAGTCTGTGGATTGACAGAACATATTAATTCAGTAAAGACATTTGGTTTTTATCATATTAATGGGTTAAATGTTCCACATAAAATGTCATCATTTGACCCAAATACTTGAGTATTATCCATACTGAAGAAACATATGGCATCCTTATGTTTGAAGATTTCTGTTCAGTTTTATGTGTAAACATCAAATTACCTGACTGGAGCAATCTCTGTATTGCCTTCAGTACACATTACTTAACATAACTATATATGATGTTTATTTGGCCGTGCATCCTTGTGATAGTTGAAGAATAAAAAACCAACTTGATGTCACTTGCTATTTTATTGTTTTTCTCATACGCTTATACGCTTAACATGTTTCGGGCATAGTAATGCCCGAAACATGTTAAGCGTATAAGAAAAACAATAAAATAGCAAGTGACATCTAGTTGGCTTTTTATTCTTCAAATAACTAGATATTTCTACAAAACCCTGCTTAAGTAAAAATGCACCCATCTTTTAGACACCAAGTTACATTCTTATACTGTTGCTTTAAAGTACAGCAGAACATGTACTTTGATGGCTAACATCATGTTTATGTAAACATTCATTAAGCCTACTGGAATTTCATTTACTTGTCACTGTTTGTTTACACTCTCTGTCTTCTTTAGTAAATATTTACACTATTATATGATGTACATATTAGTTGAGTTGAGTTTAGTTTATTCATCCACCTACTTAGTCACACATGAAGCAATGGACACATCAGTTACAAGCTTCCACCATGGTGGAATAAGACCTTCTCTCTTCCAGGAATTATGCAGCATAGTGCAGCTTCTTACTTATGTTTCTCCTTGGACTGCTTGACCCTTGAGAATGGGACTGATATATTATCCCAAAACATCAGTAACAAACTACCAATTTATGCTGCATAAAATCCCAGACAAGTGAAGATCAAATCAGTTTTAATTTACAATTTACGTAGTACAAAACACAACTTACAATACGACTGATATCCAACCAACTTAATATAATACACAGCAATAAAAAAGTTAAGTAGTCACACATAACAATTTATGGAACTCACATAATCCAAATATAATTGGTATGACATATATTTGTCCACTGAATAAATTGCATGTTGTAACAGAAGGGATCTCAACATCTTCTAAACTGCAGCAGAAAGTTTACTCTAACTGTATATTCCACACTCTATAGTACATATATATATTTTAGAGCTGGGATGTATATCTGACAACATTGTGGTGAGGGGACTCCATATTTATGCCATTAAAGACGTGGTTATTTTAAAGCCACAATATGTACTGAAAGGAAGGATGTAATAAATAAAACAAGGAACCCACTAGTACAATAAAATTAGATGTTAAGCTGACTGAGTTAGTATTGCATTAACATGCGCAGATCACAAAACAGTATAACCAGGTCGGTAATTAGAAATTTTATCTAGACAATACTCACCTTAAAATAGACAAAGAATATTACAATTCCGAAGTACACAAGAGCATGCGGGGCTGAGATGAGGTCAGTCTTTTTATCCAGCACAAATATAATGGATGCAACTATGCAGGCTTTTGTTGGGCTGAAATCAAGATGAACAGATGATGTAATCACCTGCGAACAACTGTTTGAAAGTGCGGTGTTTGCCATTAAGTAATCATTACATAGAAAATTCAAACCTCATTAACCGTGTAACCGATTTCTTTAATTGGAATAGGTATATCAAAAAACCAACACAGTCATGGATTTTTAAAATATCCACTCTCTCAAGATGTGGGGTGATCCCAGGACTTGCTCCAGTACAACACAGATCATGCCAACTTTTATACAAGATACTTTACTCTGAAGTTAATACTTCATAAGGTATGTCCAATGATCCATTTGGGCTCTTTAGTAATATGTGGTAATATCCACATCATGCCACCAAGCTCTGTCTAGGGCTAAACATATATAATATTTAATTTAGCACTGCATATAATGTAGCTCTTGTGTATACCAGATATGAAAAATATGTCAAAAGTGTTTGAAGCATATGTAAAAGTCAGTTAGACCTAAAAAATAAACTGAAGTGAATGAAATTTACATCTGCAGATACTTGTGTAATTAAATGTTATGCATGCAGTTTTATTGAAATTCATGTACAGATGCTGATGCATGTAAGAGATAAAGGGGCTCTCAACTGAAAGGAGCCTTAAAATGCATTACAATGATACACATATGTGGGGCATCAAATGCTCTAATCCCTCACTCTAGGACAACCCACAACACATAAGTTCAAACTGGTAAAGAACTCTGTCTAAGAAAACTAACTGTAGAACATAATATTCACATATTAACAACAATCAGTAAGGGAATGAAAAGAGTGATGTAGAAATACAATCAGGCCACCACATAATTTGGCCCATAAAATGAAACATACATTGAATGAACTGTAAATAAGGTAATATACATGTAATATTCTTCCTCTGGCTCTTCAGCCCATTTCCTGGCAATGGTGTTTCCTGTTCCTCCAGTTACTCCAATGTCTTGCACTGTGCATCAGTTTTTTCATATTGAGAAATTCGACAGCTTCGTAGAACATCAGTGTAACATATTACGTTTACATCAAAGAACTTCAGGAAGAGAATACAATACATAGACAGGTAATTTTTTATGACATCTGCAAGTTAAGTCCAATTTATTTGTGTTTATAGATACGTCACATTAGTTACATCGCAGTTCTGACACGAATCAGTACCTCATCCATGACAAAAAGAAGTACAGTTCCATATAATATTAAAAAAATTTAAAGTAATTGTGTATCGGACGACAAAAGAATATA
>Ga0136643_10011586_pt1 | contig 13088 bp, 11 predicted proteins | sample TergutLab28metaG_FD_96883 | JGI IMG/M metagenome (GOLD analysis project Ga0136643, IMG submission 96883) | Labiotermes labralis P1 segment gut microbial communities from Petit-Saut dam, French Guiana - Lab288 P1 (version 3) (version 3) | ecosystem: Host-associated > Arthropoda: Insects >...
CGTATAGTATTATTTATCTATATTATTGTCACTTCTGCGATTCAACAGAAATCCTCTGTCCATCGCATTGTTGTCGCTCTTACAAAAACGGACATTCTGCATGTCTCCTCAGAAAGATTTTGAATCGCCCTACTGCTTGAGAGCAACATAGGCTGAACTCCTTTGTTTGCTTGTGGTGCCACCACATAATAGCATGTCAAATGACGTTGGTACTGTGTTTTTCAGAATGGTTCAAGAAATCCACACCTTTTAGACATGTTGCAGTCACACTACCTAATAGCCCCATTGCTAAGAGAAAACACAACTGGGCATTTGATTCGCAACGCAGAAGTTTCACCATAAGTCATTGTTTTTCACAAACGTCTCCTTTCCGCCGATCTTTACTTCAGCATCTTGTAAGATTTTGTTTCAGAGAAAGACGGCCTATCTCGCTCTGAGTGCAGTTATATAAAACGCACGTGCATAACCACCGGCAGGCTTAATTGTAATCGCATCTCGTCTTCATCAAAAGCTTCATTTTCATCCGTGCGCAGTGCTTGATCATTCTTTTCAGAAACAATGTTTCCCAGTAAATGTGGCACGCTGGTGAGTTAAATCACCAAAAGTGACTTAACACATTGCAAGAACAGTGTTGTGACACATAGCTTCAACAGACCCTCTAAAAACACCACCTATTGGCAGCTTTTATTTGCCACACGACAATTCGACTCATTCTTATCTTTTCTCTCAACAAATTCATTCATGCCCGATGGCATTTTCGGTTGATAGAATATAGAGACGCAAGCTGCTCTAGTAGAGGCTACACCCATTTTCAACGCTAATGAGGTAAGTTTTTCTCCCAACTTCATTCCTAATACGGTGGTCTTATTCATTTGCGCTTTCTCCTTTCCCACACCCAGCATTGTTTCTTAATTTGTTGCTATTTAATACAAAATTTGCAAGTAACGACATCGCTACGGTTAGATTCCCCAATGTCAGCGAGAGCGCCAATCTCATATCAGACACACAAGCGATTAATAAACCAGCAAGAATGAAATAAGCTGTGATAGCAATTCGACCCCTCTTCTTATAGTGAATAGCTTCATTCCTCGAAAACGGCTTGTTTGAGCTTTCTGACGGCGCTAACAATAATACCAATAATACAGACAGTAAAGCACTCAAAATGATTGCCAACATTAGGTAGATATCAGGAAGAAAAAGCACAAGGATTAGGTACAACACATAAGCAAACATAAGTGTGACAAAACACCGAAAATAACTCTTCGCATGATATCCTCCGGCAACTTGTCTTAGCGGAACAAATCCCATCAAATAAAGCGTAGTATAATACGTAGTTCCGCTAACAAACGCCAATACTACCAAAGGAACAAAGCTAACAAATGTTGAAAGCAACACTTCAAAACTATAAACATATACTTCCCGATCATCTTCTATTATGATTCCACGCAAAATAAAGAATGATGTTATATTTTTTGAGATTCGAGTAATCACGCCACCCTCCTTTGACAAGCAACATAACACTATAGACTTATTTTTACAATAGCACGTACAAAAACGTCAAGAACAAAGACAAAAACGTTAGGGGCGCTGGTTTTTAAGCAGTATATTAAGCGTGAATTTCCCAGCATCCGACTCACAAGCAGCTTGGATAGTGCCGCTATATTTGAGTGCAATCGATTCTATTTGAGCCATCCCAAACCCATGACTGGACTTATCAGACTTCGATGTTCGAAAATCACTATATACAGTTTCAGAAGTAAAGTTTTCTACATAAATCGAGACATATTCTACTACTGTGGCAATGTGAATCAGAATATCCTTGCTCACACCTTCAGAGCGAAGTATTCCCTCAATGGCGTTATCTAGAGCGCTTGCAACAATCATGGCTAAGTCAAACTGATCGACATGCAAAACTCCGTCAATCAAAACTTTGTAGTTTAATTTAATTTCAGATTCATTAGCCCTATTTATCTTTGCGCTTATAATTGCATCAACTGGCGGAAAACCAGTATCCACGATTTCTGCTGCTTTTGTCATATCTGCGTTAATGCGTACAATGTGCTCCATAGCTGCTTGCACATTTAGATTCTCAAGGAATCCAAAAATGGCTATTAGGTTATTTCCAATGTCATGACGTATCTTTCTTACCTCACACTGTGCATCATAGAGCTTTTGATAATGATCTATCTGTGCTTTCAGTTTGAACTGTGCCACTTCATACTCTTTTTTGTAAAGCAATGCCTTTCGCTGATTATTTATGACGAACATGATAACAAATATCAAAACTAACGAAATTATTACCGCTATAATCCCCAGTGTGTCGGTCTGAAACATCTCAACAAAGTAGCCATATAATATTAGGCATAGAAGCATGGACTGTATGGGCATTAGTGCAATCAATAAATTGAACTGATTCTCCATTTCCTGTTTATTGTTTCTCATAAAAAATCTTATCATGAAGACTATAAACAAGGCAAAAAGCGTTGATATAAGAACACCAAGCATATATAAAATCAAATTATCTTGTACCTGCTCGACAGAAATCCCCATCACTTCCACAACGACAGCGCCTGTAACCAGTTCCGACGCAAACTTGATTGCTATGATAATAAGAGAAAGCAGTAGTTTGTATGTGATACGCGATATAAAATAAAAGCTTATCGCAAAAGCAAACAAAACAGATAAAATAGGCAAAAATCCTGTACTCTGGAAATACAATACCGCTGTGAGTTGCAGCAAAACAACTACTGAGAATCCAAGAGCAAACCATTTGTAATTTAGCATCTTAAATGCCCAAAAAGTTTTGTAAAACACTGCTGTTGTTACAAGTCCAAGTATTATTCCAAGAAAATCCACAATTACTTTATCCATAAAATCAAACCCTATACTTTACAAGAAAGTTACTGAATGCTTTCAGGCAATACTGCTTTTTTCGAACACTCATATGCACATCTTGATTATACGTGGTGGTGATAGCTGTATTCTCTATGCTTTTTATGTAGTTCATATTTATTAAGAAACTTTGATGGCATCGTAAAAATCCATAAGGAACCAAGCGACTTTCATAATCGCTGAGCCTTCCTATGCAAGCATACCTTTCATCTTTTGTGACAAATGTAATTTGCCTACGGTTACTCTCTAAGTAAACAATGCTGCTTACGTCAATAACCCAAGTGCTGTCCATCCATTTTATGTGGACGATGTGGTGTTGTTCTTTGTATTTTTGCAGCGCCCTGCTAAACACATCAGATATCTTTTCCTTGGTAATTGGTTTTAGGATAAAATCAAATGCTTCAGTTCTAAATGATTGAAATACATATTGCTGATGGCTAGTCAGAAAAATGATTATTACATTTCTGTCTGTATTTCTAATCATATGTCCCGCTTCAAGACCCGAAACACCTTTCATCTCTATATCTAAAAATATAATATCAAATGGATGCTCGACGTGATTTGCAATGAGTGTCGCTCCACTAGGACAATCGATGACCATTGCTTCTATTGGAAATACGTCAATAGATGTTAGGACACTTTTTAGCTCTTCTCTAATAATCTTTTCGTCATCACAAATTGCTATTCGCACAGTACTCCTCCTTCAAACAAAACATTGTAAACTCAACCAAAACTGGGGTTTCACAAATACTTTCATTCAATTGATACAGTCAGTCTACCATAAATATGTAACATAAATGTATATTATGCATTTACATCATCAAAAATAAGCAAATTCATCAATCAATGTAGGTGCACACCTCCCACCGGAAAGACTTGAAATCAGCGTTTACCTAGGGCGACCAAGATGTGATCAAGTGATACGAAACATCAAAAAACCATTGCAATTTCTAGATTTTCACAATTCGGGTTGTCCATGTTAATAAGCGTAGGATATTCCAATGTTTCGGATTTTGGCACAATTACATCGCCAAAACTGGCGATGTCAAACTGCAAGGACTTCCGCATATTGCCTAACCGAGCAATAATTTCAATTCGCGCTCCTTACAAATTCAATATTGATACATACACAAAACACTACAAAAATTATGAACAAAATATTCCAGCAAATATACCAATCATAGCTAAATATGCACCAATCATACTTGAAAATATACAATATACATTAATAGATGTATATTGTGTAGTAATTTATACATAAATTTTTAGCAATATATACACAAAAAGGTTGACAAACACATGTCGCAGTTATACACTTACGTCGCTAAACCCTACATACAAAGCGGTATACAGACGAAACAATATACAGAACAAAAAATGAAAGAGGTGAAAAGAATGAGAAAAAGTAAAAAAGCCGTAGCGATTATTCTCAGTTTGGTCATGTGTGGAGCATTTATTGCTGCGTGCGGTCCAAGTGATGCAGGCACCCCTGCTCCGGGACCGGCAACCGAGCCCGCCCAACCCGGTACTGCAGAACTCCCGGCAGCCCCGCCCGCTGTGGGCGGCGGTGGGATGCTGGAAGCTGCGCCGGACGATGAGGCTATATTAGCCGAGCATATCGATGTCATAATCGATAATAACCCTATAGCCGTTATAAACCCTTTCAATCCGGCAGCGAATCCGACATCCACCAGCTGGATATTCCTTATGGTTCACGACCGACTGATTGAAAGAGATAATGACAGCGGATTGTTCGTGCCGTCACTCGCGCATGATTGGCACACGGACGATTACCAAACATTTATCTTCCACCTGCGCGACGATGTTTATTTCCATAATGGACAGCAGTTTACGGCTGATGATGTTATCTTCACAGTAGAGTGGGGTCAGGAAACCGGCGTTGGTTCTCTTGGATTTGCTCGCTGGTCAGGAGTCGAAACAATCAGTGCAATTGATCCCTTTACTCTTGAAATAGTCCTCAGAGATGTCAATGTTGATTTCTATCATGATATCGCACACCCTCCCGCAGCGATAATAAGCCGCAGCGCGGTTGAGGCTGATCCTGCGACCGGTACGCATATAGGCACAGGTCCTTACATTATTCGCGAACTTATACCCAGCGACTTCATAACTATGGAACTAAATGATAACTTCTGGAATGAGAGATTCAACCCTCAATCCAGATTCGTAACGTTGCGCTTTGTGCCGGAAATGACTGCTCGTACAATAAGACTGCAGACCGGAGACACCCATATAAGCTTTAGTACAAGCGCCGATGATGTCCATATGTTCCAAGCTGATCCGGATAACTATAACGTCCTTGCCCATACATTTAACACAATGCAAGGTTTCTCTATGAATCTTGCCGATCCACTGCTGCAATGCTGGCATCTCAGAATGGCAATAATACATGCCACGAACAGAACAGATGTCGCCCTCTTCGCGGCAAACGAATGGGCTTCCAATGTCTTAACACACCGGATAGATGGCGGACCAACAGGCGGCGGAACAATATGGGGATATGCAATGGACTTCCGCAACAATGATATCCCGGGAATTGCGTTTGACCTTGATTTGGTGGCATACCATCTCGCACAATCGGATTATAATGGCGAGGAAATCGAGATCGCAGCCGCAGTCCTTACAAACATCAGAGCGGCTCAGGCTCTGCAGGAGCAACTAAGGGTCGCCGGTATCAATAGCCGGGTACTTGAGTTTGACTCACCCGGCTTGAATGCACATATGGCGGATAACCCCACTCAGATTGTGTTCCTCGCGTTAAATAACACTCTCGCCGCAAGCTCCATCAGAACATTCTTTCATTCTGAATCAGCTATGAACAGAATGAGAATGAACTTCAGCAACCCGGTAGTTGACGAGCTGCTTGACAGAGCAGGGACGACGCTTGACGTTGATGAACGCCGCGCAATCTACATGGAGGTTCAAGAACTCCTTGCTGCCGATCCGGCGTTTTGCATAGTATACTGGCGCATTAACGGCGTAGTTGCCAGATCCGGCGTTGGTGGAGTCATATTACCTGCCGACAATGTATCGGTTGACTTGAGAGAGATATTTTACGTCATGGGTTAAGGGAAAACATATTCGGTAATATTTGCGACCGGAGCTTGTATGCTCCGGTCGTTTAACCTCTATTCTCAACGTTTGCCTCTATGTGCAGCGCTTCACTTGCCCTTATGTTCACAATGCTCAACGTTTGCCCTATGTGCAGCAGTTGCTGCTGCACCGCTACATAAATTTCTTGAAATCTATCAGCGCTTCGTTACGACCTTCGGCGCGGAAATCACGACCATATAGTATAGATGCCCATTTTATAAGCGTGTCCAGAACCTCTGTTTGCACACCTATGGCTTTTCCGGCACAGCTTGTTGGAACACAGCCGGTCAAGACATCCTCGAAAATATACCTCGTATCAATATCTACAGGAGCCAGAACCGTTCTATATGCATCGGTATTTTGTATTTGCTCATAAAGCGAGTCACCGCGTGATCCATATGCCTCGGCAAGCCATTGCCGTGCAGTCGGGACCGCAACGCCATAAGCATTGGCTACAGTCACGCGCTCAACATCCATTTTCTCCAAAATGCCTGCTACGAGTGGCGATATACCCTGCATGTAGAACTTAAAATCTTCCTTCGCTTCAACTCTAGTGATATTCATGAGTATGGGCATAGGGTGAAAAATCATCCCCATATTTGAAAATCCGGTATACAAAACACTTTCAGCAAGACTAAACATCGGGAATATTTCCCTCAGTATGCCAAGCAGGTGCTCGGCATATACCGAATCGTGCGCAGCAAGGCGAACACTGTCTTTGATTTTGTATATCTGCGGTTTTCGCAGCTCTGGGCAGCGGCATGTAAAAGCGAATGTATCGGTCTCTCCAAGCATGATTTCCGCTTTGCAACCGCATTCTGACAAAACTTTTGAAAACGCCAGCGTTCCAAATGTTCGCCCTGGGTTTAGAACAACTGCCTGTCCGTCAACAAGATGCGGGGCCATTGCTCTGGCGACAATTGGATGATATTGGGCAGGGGTTGTGACCATAATGAGATAGGCGCCTTCCACAACTTTCCCCATATCCGCGCTTACGAGCTCAACATCAACCTCTGCTTCGATTTCGCCGCTTATTACAAAGCGATTGTCAGGAAACATATCAACGCGTTCGGCTTCTCTGGCATAGAGCGCTGAGCGATACCCGAGGTATGAGAAATACGCGACCATTGATTGTCCACCATTACCTGAGCTTATAACTGCGATTTTTTTATCTTTCTTGCTCATTTCGTTATTCCCCCTACAGTGCTATTTTTACAGCTTTTCCGGTCAATTGTTCAAGTCTGGTTTTTTCGTTCATAGTCTTGCCTGTTTTACTATCCCATGCCAGACATTTTCCTTCTCTTATACGCGTTTGGAGCGTTCCGCAAAATTCACCTCTTTTGACAATATGCGGAGCATCCAGAATCCCGCGTTTTATACAATCAGACAGAACAGCCGCATCGGCAAGCGGATCTTTACTAATGCCGGAATATTCATCTTTTATAAAATCCAGCAGATATTTAGCTTCACTCAGGAGTTCGTCGCGGCGTTCTTTAACCTTCGGGTCATACATTGCCTCCGCATTGCCTGACAGGGTTGAGCGTACGACTCCGCGGACTATTTTACAGCTCTCAATGATAACCTCTGGCGTCGCAGCGTGAAGCGCTTCACTATATCCGACAACATGGATAATATGCGGACGAACATTCATTTGAAGTGCAGTCGATGCTGCAAGTTGACCTTTCGCTATGGCGTTGTCTCCGCTTAAAAATGGCAATCCTGCGCGGGTTTGCCTATATACTCTAAAGTCTTTGTCCGCAAGCGATTCGGAAAGTTCAATTTGCGCCAAAACCTTTGCAAGATCCATTGAGAAGCTAAGTGAGTTTGGAACATTGAACATATATTGCGAAATATAATCTTTGACGCCGTATTTCTTTGCATTGTATGCACTTATATACGAGGCGGCTACAGACATTGTGTCGTGAGCATCCCTAAGTCCCCAATGATGTGGTTCGTTTAGTTCCACGGGAATGCCGAGTTTACCGTGAAATGCGATAAGCTCCTGCGCTTCCTCCATTGATGTTTTAATCGGTCTGTCTCCCCTGCCATCAAGCTCGTTATACCAGCAAAGCGGTACCGCACACCAAGCATTGGCTATTGTTTCGTTGAGGACTTCAGCCAGCGGGATTACATCCGCCGTACCACTGTAGCAGCGCATAAGCGGGAAATTTCCGCACTGCGAGGCTTCTTTAAGACATAAAAATCCCTTAGCATCATAAACAGGTACACCGCCCGCTCCATCCATTTCCGGCTTGCGATCTTCAGGATGAAAGAAGTATTGCTGCGTGTTTTGATCTATTCCAAGCGAGATTACATCCAGCACACGAGATTCGGCTATTTCAGTTATGCCTTCTCGAGTTTCCTCAAAGGATGGCAGTCCGAAATGATGTCTCAGAAGCGGATATGGCTGCTTCTGAGACAGCCGCCCAACTAAGTCTGTAGCAAATAGTTCAGCATCACCCTTCTCAGGCATCTTCCCTGTCCTCAGAAATGTAATGCTGTCGTCAATGTCGTCAGTTCCATCAAAAATAACATCGAAGAAATCAAGTTCCTTAACTTTTTCCGCAACCGGGGCTGTTCCGCCAAATATCCAGATCGGCTTATGTGTAAGCTTCGCGCTTTTTTCTATTAATTCACGTACAATCGTCACTCCGTTTTCTGGCGTCAGACGATATCCCAGCGTTGTTATGGCTGGTTTATTTTTTTCCACACTTTCAATGACTGCGTCTACACTCACTGCCGGACCAAGAAATATGGTTTCGTATCCTTCGTCTTCCGCAAGGGTCAGAAAATGCGCCGCACCCGCAACATGTACGCAGTTGCCTATTGATGCGCCTATTACAATTCCTTTTGACATGAGAGATCGTCTCCTTTCGGGTAAAGCTTTAAATGGGCTTAACTAGGGTCTACCCAACTATTATATATTAATGTGTTGGTTTTGTATATATTTTAATGATTACTGTTCAGATCAAACCTGCGCACGTATTGCTGCGTGAATAGTAACTTTTAATGATATCTAAACAAACCTTTAACAACTTAACTCTTCACATTCCGGCGTTATTCTGATATACTCGCCTTGGTGAAAACACGCGGTGGGGGAAGTGCCATGAATCGTAACAACAAGAACAATCAAAATGAAGTCGATCAAACAGGTGAGGTCATTTCTTGGGTCATCATCTTTATTTTGATGTTTGCTTTTCCTCCGCTTGGTTTGCTCCTGCTCATTTTAAAAATGCGTTCATATGCCAAACCTAACAAAGATTCAGCCCGCAAGCCCGGAAAAAGAACCTCCACTTACAGCTCCGGCTCTGCGCCCAGTTCTATACCTACTTCTGCGTCCAATTCTGCGTCCAATTCTGTATCCACCCCAGCCTCCTCGCCCTCCCCCTCCCCCTCACAGCCTCTTCGCTATGCTCCGGAGACAACCGGGTCATTACGACCCGCATCGCAACCGAAACCAACGCAGACCAATTCTGGTAAGCCCATCAAAAAGAAAGATCGCAAACAGCTTGAAAAAAAATCAGGCAGAGTCATTTCAGTTGTCTTTCTGCTTATTTCTGTTGCATTGTTCGTCATTGGTGCAAGCACTATATTTGGAGCTGCGAGCAGCATATGGGGTGATGGGGTCAACGCTTGGGGCGAATTCTGGATGGGAGCGTTTTATCTATCCGGCGGGGTTATTTCACTTATTTCAAGAGGTGTTTTTACCCGAAAATTTACAAGATACAAGAATTATCACGCATTTCTTACAGGGCGAACCGTAGTGCGAATTTCCGACATTTCTCAAACCCAAGGCATTTCAGCAAGAGTTGTAAAGCGCGACTTACAAACTATGATCAATTCCGGATATTTTGAGTTCGGTACATATATTGATTACGAACTTGACAGTCTGGTGCTTTGCTCTGATACAGCCGAAGAGATAAGGAGTTCCGCAAAATCATTTCAAGAGGATTTTTTTCAATCGGAAGAACCTCGCGAGAATCAATATATGTCTACTATTTCGGAGTTGCGTGAGTTAAATTATTCCATAGCCGATATTTCCATCTCAAACAAGATTGATAAGATCGAAGAACTTACCGCAAAGATTTTCCGTCATATTGAGGAGCATCCCGAGAAGCAGCCTCAGATCCGACGTTTTGTGAGTTACTATCTTCCAACGACAATAAAGCTCCTGCGTTCATATTCGACACTTGAAAAACAAGGAGTCAAGGGCGAGAATATTATGGCAGCAAAAGAGAATATAGGTCGAATCCTTGATACGCTGGCTCTCGGTTATGAGCAACAGCTCGACCAGCTTTTCAGAGCTGATGCAATGGATATTGCCGCAGATATCAGTGTTCTTGAAAACCTAATGCAGCAGGATGGACTTTCCGGCGAGCGGAATGTTTTTAAGACGATGGAAGGAACCTAGGTAAACGCAGAAAACAGGCGAAAAAAGACCCGCAAGGACAAGGTGCGCGATTTAATCAGCGGTTACCTAGATAAATTGAAGGTTGGTTTTAATCTTGAGAACTGATGTATTGGGTGTTGGTTTTGACGATATTTCCGTTGATCGGGCTGTTGATTGGGCGCATGAGACTATTCAGGGTGGCGGAAAGAGCTATGTTGTTACGCCGAATCCAGAAATTGTTTGGCTTTGCCGCCGTAACAAGATTTTACTCAATGCTATCGCCGGTGCAGGATTGGTGTTGCCGGATGGGATCGGGATAGTTTACGGCGCAAAAATTCTAGGCACACCATTAAGTTGCGGACGAGTCCCCGGCATTGATTTTGTCGGGGTTTTGTTGGCTAAGATGGCGCAATCGGGTATGAGCGTATTTCTGCTTGGGGCTAAGCCGGGCGTCGCAGAAACAGCAGGCGAAAAACTATTGCAAATGTATCCAGGGTTGCTTATTGCCGGTACTGCAGACGGTTATTTCAGCGATGATCAGGCAATGGTTAAGAAAATAAACTCAGCACATCCTGACCTATTACTTGTTTGTCTCGGTGCTCCTAAGCAGGAATTGTGGATAACGAGTCAACTAAACAGCCTAAATGTGCCTCTTTGTGCGGGACTCGGCGGTGTGCTTGATGTATTTGCCGGTAACGTAAAACGCGCCCCTATGTTCTTTCAGCGCTTTGGGCTTGAGTGGTTATATAGAATAGCCAAGGAACCACGCAGGTTAAAAAGAAGCCTGAGACTACCGCTGTTTTTACTTGCAGTCATTCGGAAAAGGTTATAAGATATCTTTACTTTTGCGTAGAATTTGTGATACACTTTTAACAACACCTGCCCATAAGCAAATATATTTCTTTGAAACTGGGCGTGAGAAACCATATTAAATGCGCATGAGACAAGTATTGTACAAGGATTTGACATTATATTGGGTAAGTTAATTGTTATAGAAGGAATCGATGGAAGTGGGAAATCTACACAGTTTGATTTGCTGTGCAGACATTTCTCCGATGAGCGCCGGGACTTCCGGTGTGTTCGATTCCCACGATATGAGGACCCATCCTCTTCATTGATACGAATGTATCTCGGCGGTGGATTTGGCAGTGACCCCGATGCGGTAAATGCATATGCAGCCTCATCATTCTTCACAGTGGACAGAATCGCATCATACTTGCAAGACTGGCGTGATTATTATGAAAGCGGCGGACTGATTTTGACCGACAGATATACCACAAGCAACGCAATCCACCAAGGGGCAAAGCTTCCCCCGGAAGACCGTGAGCGCTTTTTTAAATGGCTATACGAATATGAGTTCAATCTCGTTGGACTCCCAATGCCGAATACCGTAATATATATGGATATTGAATCAAATCAGGCTGCTCAAAGGTTAGAAAAACGACAAACCGAAACCGGTACATCCGGAGACATCCACGAACAGGATGCAAAATATCTCAATCAATGTGCTCAGAGCGGCAAGCACGCTGCAATGTACTATGGCTGGAACTTGGTATCCTGTTTTTCAGATGCAACTGCAAGAAGCGAGAAAGAAATACATCAGGAGATATGCACGCTGATTTCCGAGCGGAAACTTTAAACAATTTTCCTAATGAAGACCTCCCGGACAATCGAGTATGCAACTTTGAAACATGGATAAAGTAGCATTTAAAGCTGAACTTAGAAAAATCATTGCCGATGAAATCGCCAATTTGCCGCATGATTACATTGTCGAATCCAACTCCGGACTTTTGCATCACGTTACATCACTTGATAAATTTATCAATGCACGGAACATTATGCTCTTCTATAGCGTCGGAAGAGAGACGGATACTCTGGAGCTCGCAAAAGTTGCCCTTGCCTCCGGCAAGCAGGTCGCATTCCCTTTTTGTTTTCGCGGTGGAATTATGCAAGCTCGTGAAATTAAGACTTTGGACGATCTCAAACCTGCGATACTTGGAATCCCCGCCCCATCGGAAACCGCACCGATAATCACACGTGAAGATCTTGAACTCATAATCGTTCCTGCACTAACATACGACAAAGCGGGATTCCGTCTCGGATATGGCGGAGGCTACTACGACAGGTATTTAGCCGATATCCATGCCTGCACCATAGGTCTGGCAAGGGAGCGTTTGATAAGAGAAGAGCTCCCAAGAGAACCACATGATATCGAAGTCAATTATTTAGTTACCGAGACCTCGGCATCGCTTGTTCGCTAAACCTGCTTAACCTACTTAAACTGCATAACCTACAAAACCTGCATACCCTACTAAACCCCTGCACCCCATCACTTTTATCTTTTACCCACTGACAAGGAGTGTCTCTTTTGACCAACGTTGATGATGAATTAGAAGAAATCAAAAGATTGATCGCAGACGAGAAGCCCAGCCCCCCTACCTCACAACCTTCTGCAAAAAATCTTGTCAAGGCTCGTCCCGGACAGGTTGTTCCTGCTGTGTCCAAAAAGCAAGCTAATGTTGACAAAGGAGTCGATTATCCGCTTGCTCCGGTAAAGCCTGAACAAAAACGCCTCAGCGGTCCTTCCAGCGGCGAGCGAAAGTTAGCCCCTGCAAAACCCAGAGACGTCTCAAGCGCACCTAGCAGATCTGTTTCAAGCGCACCTAGCAGATCTGTTTCAAGCGCACCTAGC
>Ga0136643_10011587_pt1 | contig 13088 bp, 4 predicted proteins | sample TergutLab28metaG_FD_96883 | JGI IMG/M metagenome (GOLD analysis project Ga0136643, IMG submission 96883) | Labiotermes labralis P1 segment gut microbial communities from Petit-Saut dam, French Guiana - Lab288 P1 (version 3) (version 3) | ecosystem: Host-associated > Arthropoda: Insects >...
CCCTATACACCCCCCTCTCCTCACCCATACGCGCCACATGCCCAGCCCATCTCATTCTTCTCGATTTTATCACCCGCACAATATTGGGTGAGGAGTACAAATCATTCAGCTCCTCGTTATGCAATCTCCTCCTTCCCCCGTTACCTCGTCACTCCTAGGTCCAAATATTCTCCTCAACATATTTTATATATATATATATATATATATATATATATATCCTACTTTACGTTGATGGCATAATATTAATTTTGAATGGTAAGAATAATGGACATGAATCTCAAAGAAATACGTAAAATTGTAGTTCTATAATCTCAGCTAATTTTGCTAATATTACGGAGGATGTAACTTTCATAGGCAGGAGTAAAATTAAGTGTAGGAACCCAGTAAGTGACTGGGTCTAAGAACGAGTAGTGCTCTTCAAATGCTCGAGATACGATAAAAGCTACGGCTATAAAGGTGACGACGACATACAAGGAAACTAAAATCATTGCACGCGGGTTGTAATTAAAATTTTCAGGAATACAAAATTAACATTTTATAAAGTTATGGCTACTTCTGCACTCCTTGTACGTAGCGGAAATTGAGTCGAAACACGTTGAGATTCAAGAACATTACAGACTACGAAAATTAATTTTCTGTGCACAGTAAAACTTGGTAGTATACTGGAAAAATACCCGAAATTAAACGTCATAAATAAATTAGAAACGTGCTCCTTAAATTACAGAATACATTCGTACCGACAGAGAAGGCTGTAGATTGAAGAGCAAAAGGAAAATAATAGGCCCTACGTATTAACGTACAAAAAAGCAACAGAAGTTAAATATGCCAACAGAAGATGTGGAATGGGCTCTGAAGCCGATTAAGATATTAGTCTCCATTCCACTAAGTGAAGAAGAAGAAGAAGAAGAAGAAGAGAAGAAGAAGAAGAAGATTATTACTGAAGAAATGTTCTGTGCCGTAGTTATTTTACAAGGCGTACAGTAAACGGGGTAACTCTGTCCCTTGCTGTCTATGAAGGCATAAGGGGAAGTGCTAATAGGCCTACAGCATCAAGCTTTCTTAAACTCGACACTAGATGGAAGTAAGTGGTCAGATTCACGCCCCGGCTTGTCTACCCCCGTTAGAGTAGTTCCTGTTACCGTTCAACACAAGATGATATGGACACAAATAACGTGCTCGACTATGTGGAAAACAGACGATTCCCTTTCCACTGTTGGGAATCGAATCAAAATGCTTCGGTCTTCCAGCCTGTAGCATACGCATTATATCTTTCTTTTCGTAAGATCCACCCGCTGTTATGTCCTGCTAACATAACTCCCCAGTACAGGACAAATATTGTATTGTCTTTTATTTCTCATTTCCCGCTGTGGATAGGAATGGTTGCACTCTCTATTAATTCAATGACGAAATCGAGTTCTCCATCAGACAAATACTAATTTACATCATATCTATACACAAAGTAATGCGTTTCATATGCATTAGTGTACACGGTGCAACACAGCTGCAAATACGGAAAGCTGTTTTATAATTTACGGATTATGAAATTAAATGTTTGTTGCTATCCAACTGAACCGCCGGCAACCTTGCTGACGGGGTCATCGTCGCCATTTTGATCTGCATTCCCACTATTTTTATTGATTTTATGCTTCCATTTTCAAAGTTTTAGTTTCCTCTTGAGTATATTCAGACGTCTGTAGGAAATTTGAAGCTTAAAATATTAAATATTACCTTTTAACAGTATATGAAATTGAAAAAATTACGTGTTATAAGGTGGATCGGCAATACCGCGCGCGGTATAGACTAGCCTACGGGGCTGGACGATGCGGGTTTCGAATCCCAGGAAAGGTCATGTAGGATTTCTCTTCCCCAAGTGTCTAGACAACATCTGGTGCACAAGCAGCATATTTTTCAATATGTACCGGGGATAAATCGACTGGGGGGTGAAGATGAACACCCACCACCGTCTAGTGAGAGGATAAGAATAAAAGGGGTTCCAAGTCCACTTCCTCTCTCTATGCGATCAAGACAAGTTTATTTTACCTTTTAATTAATGATTAGCAAAAACACTTCAAACGCTCATCTGACGATAGGCAGGTTAATGGGGATTTGGGGTACACAGTGCGGTAGTTAAGAAGATTATGCTGTGTTCTGGGAAGTCATCAATTGTACTTTCGTAGAAATTTACCTAAATTTCGGAAAAGAATCTATTTTCTCAAGATACAGGAATGAAAATTTTGAAACTGATGTTACATGTGTAAAATAGGCTGCCCATCAGGTTTAATAAGGGAAAATACATAAGCAATTAATTCTGATAATTGTAGGATATCCAACACTCAATTTCAAATTATTGTACTTATCACAGTGCAGATGGTAGCACTATTGTCTCTTAAATAGTACAAGGTGAAAATACTGTAAATGTTTTTTTAATAAATTATAATTAACTCTTCAAAGCGATGCTGAAGCTACATATACCACATGTATAAACCCTAAAATACCATTTATTAGGCTCGCAAAGTATATTTACGAGTTTAATGTTATTCTAAGATTAAGCAGCGATTATTCCTGTACAGCATTAACTAGATGACTTACGAATACGATGTGTCTGAGAGACAGAAACTAAACGTTTAAAAGCAGTTCAGACAACCTCCATGGTTCACATAGTCAGCATTGACTGATATAACAAGAGCAGCATTTGACAACTTCCCTCTTCTAGGTTATTACGCAGCACGTAGTGTCAATTAATTACCAATATTTCGGAACAACCTATCAGTCTCATCTTAACGGTTCAAGAATGCAAGGATTCTTGGCCCATGAAGATGGGACAGACGGGATGTCTCTAAAAGTTGGTAAGAAATTCTTTTGGATTCTCAATTCCTGAATATGAAACCGATAGGCTGTCCAGAAACGTCGGTGAGAAACTATCATTACTCGTTGCGTAATAGCCAAGAACAGCGCCGTTCTCATTTACTTCACGGCGAAAACCTGAAATCACGAATAGCGGCTTTTCAAAAAGCAGGTTAGAGACAACTTTTGAATCAGCGGGTAAAGGATACAGCAGATTTAACTCACAGTCACACATAAACTGATTACCCACAAAGCAGGAGATAATTTCTTACAAAACGAAGAAAACACGTGTACATGGCACAGGTGTTTGGGATTTCAGAAAATTTGGAAGTTTCTTCTCCCCCCTCCCCCCCCCAAACCGACGACTAGAGATATGTGTGATGCGAGAAAAATAAATGAGTGAAAACGTAGAATTATGTTACGTGCAAGCCGGTCTACAAAAATAAAAGCTGGAAACTTTGGCATTGGTTTTGATTTTATTTCGTCGTTGCAGGTCTTTCTGTTTCTTTACCTGTCTAAAGCAGAGTCTCTGTATCATAATGCTGAATCTAATAGTGGCAAATTATTCCACATATCAACGATTTACTTAAATGTTACGCCATTTCGACACTGTTCGTGTTTCTAGAACTGCGCAAATGAGAATCGGGTTTCGAGAGGCTGCATAAGTTAGTGCTTTATTTGCTGTGAGCGACGAAAAGCCTCGATTTGATCGGCAAATAATTATGAATTCATAAAGTGTACTTTGTGTGCGGTTGGTCTTCGAAAAGAGTGACCTGCCATAGCAGCGTTTGAAGGGGCTGGCTTAATAACAGCTTATAAAAAGGATCGTGGAGTCTCAGCTGACAGTGGCACAGAGATAAAACCTTTCAATTAGCTCTCAATACACAACAGTCAAAAGGTTGCCGTTGAAGTGCTACGTCTGCTGACACCAAAGGCCTTGGATATTAAGGAGAAACACGTTTAGGCTTTAAAGATACAGTGTGATTGCAAAAAGAGTACACGCATGGTCGAGTTAAAAATTCAAAGTTACATTTTTAAAAGAAGAGTCCTTCAGTTCACTGAACTTTTTCCACCTTAGTGCAGAGTAAAATTTGTCTAAAATGTCGACTACACACCATCAGACGTTGTATCTTTTCCAGAGAGTACAAAACACACAAAATTGCTTAATAAAGGAAAAACTGAATTTAAATTATGAGGTAAATGTCCATCTGAGCCTTTTTCCAGTTATAGCTTCTTAAATGCACCTAATGTCACAAATTCGAAATAACTAACACAGATATTGACAAAGGTGTAGAATTATGAATAAGAGTCTGGCGCAAAGAACAAGCAAGGGAATAAAATGGCAGAAGGAACGCAATGACTGAGGAAAAGCGTAATGAGAAAACAGAGAAGACAAAAAGTACAGTTACATTGCACCCTAGAACAGGCCATGAAGACCTAGAGGGGGCAGAGGGGTATTAGAGGTATAGCTTTGCTCTTTTATTAACCTCGGCGCTAAATAGGGGTGGGTAGTCAACGCCAGGCTCCGGACACTTTACCCACGCGAAAGACCCAGTACCGATTGGACAGGAGGTTCAGTGGGCCCCAGGGCCGTTCTGAACGGGTGCTGAAAATAACTCCCCCACCCGACTTGGATCCCCAGATCATCCATCCCGTAACGAGACGCTATACTGGCTGCGTTATCCCGGCCCCGGAAGGATAAAAAAGGAAAGAAATAAAGCTCATGTAAAAGTAGAAAGAAAAAATGAAAAGCGGGAGGAAACAGCAGGCTATGTAGTTTAGGAATGGTGCTATTTTTAAGTGTGACTTAGGTGTTAAATATTCATACGTCTTGATAAATTTGTAATCTAAAGTATATCTTTTAAGGGAGAGTGAAATGAGGAAATTGTTGGGTGCCAGGCCTGAGAAATATTGCCTGTTCTTTGTCCAGTATAGCTAAAATAGTCAAATCATGGGTTTGGGGTTAGGAGTGAGGTGGGTAAGACAAGTGGTTGAGATGATAAATGTAAAAAAAATATGAATAGAAAGCCCGATAAGACCTACCTGCCTATGAAGATGGAACAGAGTGCTCCGAAACGTCGACATATAAAATTCAGACGCCGGGGAATTACCCAGAAGAAAGCATACAACTGATAAGACCAGAGCACTTGGAAGATCATGGCAATTGTTGGAAAAAGTATTAAAATATTTCGGGAAGTAATAGCATTGGAGGAAACAGAATTAATTTATGTAATGAGCATACTGAACAGTGGCACAGTATTGTAAGCAAGGCAGTGGTGGATCTTTTAGCTCTACCACAGAGCGTGGTGATCTAAAGCAGCTGAAGGCTTACTGAATTCTGAAGAAGATCTCCGCTCCATGGAATCATTTACTTGATCAGTCTAGGAACTTATGTAACTAACGTATTAAGTAAGTTACAAAATTACAAATTAACCTCCAGAGCCAACTGAACAACATTTTTCTTCAAATGAATGAGAGTATAACTCTATTTGAGTTTCTTTTGCAACGAAGCATTTCTTTGTCATCATACGTATCTGACACACGTTCAGTCTTATTGAACCTTTCTTAGGATGTCTTCAATCCTGAACATGGAGAGCTGGATTAATAATCGTATTACATTTAATTTTCGCGCAACGCAGAGGCCGCTACAAACAAGCAATTTATTCAGACGTAATGGGCAGCGACAGCGACACGAATCTATGCAGAGATCAGCAGTTCAATCCTTCCCTGTGTAAGTTGTACATTAGTTGGGTTCTTAAGAAACACTGAATTATCTACTGAATATCTGTGGCTTGCGTAACGAAGAGATCAGTTAAGATTTAATCTACATCTACTCCATATGTAAAGAAAACAAATTAAAATTCCCATAAATGATATGATTAGTAGTACATTAACCTTAACTACACGAACGCGCGCGCAAGTGCGTCCGCACACGCGCGCGCGCACACACACACACACACACCTAATACATACACACTAACATATATACATATATGCCTATATACATGTAAACGCTAAAATACCTACACAAAACTACACATATATATACACACACAAATAGAGTCGAACCCGGTTATAACGACGTCGGTTTGTGTGTCATCTCGTCAATAGCTTCAGATATTCTGTGGCACCAATTTATTCGTCACTTTTAACCATAACATTATACCGCTCGGTTATAACGACATTCTCTTATATGGACACAAAACCCTTTCATCAAGTTATAACCGAGTTCGATTGAACATACACATAGGCGTACACACATGCATCACACACATACATGTACATACATACATACATACCATACATACATATACACATACATACACACATACATACATATGTAAGTATATATACATACATACATACATAATACACACATACGTAATACACACATACATACATACATACACACATACATACATACATACACACATGCATCACACACATACATGTACATACATACATACATGCATACATACACACATACATACATACACACACACACACATACATACATACATACATACATACATACATACATGCATACATACACACATACATACATACACACACACATACATACATACATACATACATACATACATACATACATACATACATACATACATACGCTCATCCATTTGTTACAATCTCTCAAACGTCATTCGAGTACGCACAATAGGTACAATACTATTCCAATATTCCTGATAAGCGTTCCAAAGCATCCTGTACTTCGACCTCTGTCTCTTTGCCTCATCACATCACTTTCGTTCATTTCTGAGCCGATCATACAATAGTACTGAAGAACATGAGAACGAAATAAAGCTTTTAGAACAAAAGATTGAAATGGAGATAATGTTCTAGCAGCTCTCTTGTGCCTTATGCCCCCGCACCCTTAAATCACAAACAACCTAACAATCCTTTGAATTTATGTAAATTTGAAATAACTTAGCAAAAAGTCTTCCCACCATGTCATGATTATTGTTAATATGTCATTCAAGTAAACAGTCAGAGATAGGATGAAGCAAAGTACCGTGTCTTCTTTAAAATATCATATCCAGTGTTTGTGAAAATGGAATTATTCCTATTTTTTCCGAGTTCAATGAAGCTCCTGCTTATCCCTCACGCAAAATCCTTAAATACAAACTGCTTAACATCTGTGAAGTAAATATGAATCAATGTTATCTAATCTGGAAATAAAATTGCTTAAAAACTGTACATAAAAAATATGGCAGAACTTGAGAAAAATCGGCAAGTTATGAAGGTAAATAGTAAGGGTACTGGCAAGTAACTCTACTGCAGGGAGAAGAGCCCCCTCTAGTAATTGTTTAGGAGTTTTGAGACACGCAAGTTGTTAGGATGGAGTAAAGAAGATAAAATAATTCCTACATATGCCTAAGAGAAGAGCAAGAATTCTGTTCCCGAAGCCAGACTCACTTCACAGAAAAACACTCTCTTTAACCAACTTGAAATTAAGTGTACATTTATAGGTCTCATTGACTTCAAAAATGTATATAGGTGCGAAACACTTTCGACATTAAATGTTTATATTTAAGACGTCACAAGCAAGCAATGCATTCTCTTCTTAATTCTTAATGTTATAAAAAATACATTCCTATCTCTCCAATTCCAAATATCCAGCACAAAAATCAGGAGCTAATGGAAAGAAACTAATAAACTAATTTCCACTTTAAGCAAATAAGGATTACAGTATGTGAGAAAGAACAATTCGTATAGAATCCTGTTGAAAAGCACACGTAAACCTAGTGTACCTTATTGCAGCTGTCGTCCGTTTGTTTTCTGCTGGTTGAAAGATATTCCGCACATCTGTTGAGCAACGTCAGTTTCTACCATCACAAACCATTTCCCGAAAACAGTTTCGACCCCTAAATAAAATATGTGCACGAGCACTCTGTAAACCATTTCGGTTTGTGACGAGAGTTCTAGGAATTACATAATTAATTATGCCCCATGTCTTCGTCTGCTAATTGCAAACTGTCTAACCGTTCAGACAGATCGGGCTAGCTCCTATGGGAAGTGTCTAAACTCTAATATCAACATGACGCACAGCCCCACTCTTTCACAAACAAGGCTGCCTTTTGATGGGCAGAAAACTTGATACAGTCTAGCGTCGTGGCTGCATCAGTCCTATTTCGATAGCTGCGTGAGATGCAGTAGGCGTGGGTAATTATCCGTAGCGATATTATCGAGTAGAGCCATTTGACTCTGACTTTTTGAAAACCTAAACCTAGTATTAAACACACTGAAAGATAAATCATCTATAACGCGGAAGCCGGTGTAGTTCATGGGCTGGGCGATCCGGTGTTTGAATTCCAGTAGGTTCAAAAAATTGCGTCTTCTCCGAAAAGTCCAGGCCGGCTTTGCAGCACAATGAGCGTCACTCTTAATGGGCCATTTCTCTGGAGGTAAAGTGGCCAGGCAGTCGGACTAACCTTTCATAATCTAGTGCGGGGGTTAAGAATGTGTGGTTTAATACATTAGCTCCTCCTATAGGCTTTTATGGGGTGTATTGGGACAAAATTAATAATCTATTATCTACAATGAAACAAGAGTGGTACCAACCAACCAGGAGCAAGTTTTGGCATTTTAGGCAACAGAACATGAGAAAGATAAGTTGACATATATATGAGTAGGCCTATGTCGTCCATATTGGGCGATATTTGTTGTACGATGTGACTGTAGATTATATTTAGAAGGATGGCGGTGATATTAGGCTACTCTTAGAAAAAAACTTTTCTTAAAGGACAAGTTGAATTAAGGTACACAAAAAAGCCGTTATAAATAACCACATGTAGGTTTAACATCAGAGACCCCAAATATGGGGTTCGAATTCTTGAAGAGAGGCCCTATCAGGAACAAATAATTTTAAAGCAGTTTGAACTTGGTGGCCTTTTCCTTTGACACTTTTATGAACCAAAAGAAAGACTATGATGATCAAGGTACCCCGCTGATACCGGATGAATCCTTCCCCTTCATCCCTTTTCTTCCTGCAGCCGAGAAGAGAGCTTATCTAAAACTGTCATCCCAGCAACGGAAGACATATAAAGATACAAATGGAAAAATATATTTTTTGCTATACTCTACGCTGTTGCCACGAAAGGAAACGTTAAGTCACCATTGTGTACAATCCGAGATGAAAACTTCTTCGAGTCTGACACCCCTTGCCCTTGTTTACGACAGCTTTAATAGTCATACATTGTAATAATAATAATAATAATAAAAGGGGGAAAATACTTTTTTCGGCTTTTTTGGTTGTAAGGTTATTCTTCGCTTACTTCCATAAAATTTATGTCTTCGTGTAGTACAGATTTTAATCTCCTAAAATTGGGGTTTATATTTTATTTTCGAGAAAGAGGTCTTTCACAAGGCTTCAGAGATGAAATTCTTTTCATGGGAACTCCTGATTTCCTACTCGGTGCGTGATTTATTAAGTTGTGTCCTATCAGTTACAGGAATTATTTGGCGTCGAAATGTCAAAATACGACTAAGAAGTGTAAAAAGGAACAACTGGAAAGGAAGTTTTTGGTACATTTTTTAAGTAAAATTCAATATAATCTCATTGTAATTAAGAAAATATTACAAAAATTGTTTACCCAAAAAGAAATTCGGCTTTCTACGAGGGTGATTCAATGAAAACCTTAAATATTACCATTAAATTTAATGGTAATATTTAAGGTTTTCATTTGACTCTCCCTCGTATTTGTGTATTTCTATGTTTATTTAAAGCACTTCATAGTTAGCTTATATAGCTATGAATTATAGAAGGGTAATGAGCAGTTAATTTTAAAATACATACAGAGCCTCTTGCTACGAAGCAGGAGACCTATAGTCTAGCTGATGCGTAAGGATATTTTAAAGGTAGCTGACGCTTCTGAAAAGGCGATATATATCTGCCAGGCTATATGATTCCACGTACCTGAACACAGGTATATTTTTCATACCGAGGAGTTTCATTACAGTCTATCGAGCCATTTAATATCCCACATGGATAGGAAAATTTTAACGACCACTCCACACGCGTAGGGGTTGGGATTGCAAAATCGGTATAGAGAAACTGTACAGGCTGAAAGGTCCGGGGATCAAAGCCGGTGGGGTGAGAAGAGACTTTTCTATTTACCCGTCCAAACCGGCCCTGGGACCCACCTCGATCGCCTCTACAATGAATAAGGATTCTTTCCCAGGAGGTTAAAACACCCCGGGATTGACGTTGACCACACAACGTCCCCTTGCGCCCAGATTAAGAAATAGTAGAGATACATGTGTGCTCCCCTTTCTGTGCTTCCTGTGCCATGTTATGAAGTGACCTTTACCTTTACCTTTACTTATACCTGTTCTTTTACTTTATAGGCGTCCCTACGCGCTTCTGGGAGAATCTCAATATTTATCAGATATAAACTTTTTCAACCAAAATCTATATGAATAGAAAGAAGTGAAATACATATTTACCTCCGATGCACTCTTTCCTTAGCCCTTCCGGTTTTCGAAATTATTAAAAAAGGGCTCGTTGTCCACATATCCGAACACATATATTCAAAAATCAAAAGCGCTGTCCCAGGCTTCACCAACATTAACACTGAGAACTCAAATTACCCGAGTCTCCTATTGTTGACAATAAATAATAAATATTCTATATTTTTCAACTTTTAAGCACATTCAGTTCAAACTAATGGGTATTAATGGCCACCACATTTCTTACCCACATTTATATGCTATATTATAATAAATTATGGACTTTTCGTTTTATGCAGAGCTTTGATACATTCCGAAGTTCAGTGACATATAATCGATAAACGAGAATTTGAATTTGTCTTAAACTAAGCTGGGATGTAGTTTTCTCTTCAGGTTGCTCTTTGCATCCTAAATTGCTAAGTCCTATAGACATATTATTCAGCCTCACCTCTAATCCTTAAATAAGGTCCCTCATCCTGTCTTAAGATCTAGCTCTGTTTATTCATTCTTAAATGGATGAAGGTGAAAGTAAAGGCCATTTTCTGTGACTTTGTGAGCTCAGCAGGATTCTAAGGAAGCTTGCTCTTTGTAGTCGTCAAGCAAAACTACTTAGCCGTCAGAAACACACCAGGTGGTCCACCTTTCATGTTCCTTACACATATGGTCTTTCAAAACATTACCACCAACCTATATATTCTTCCGTATATACACTTCAAAAGACTTAAATTCCGATATTGAAAGGAGTGAGCTTTAAAGAAAAATATAGTAAATATTGTGGGGGTTGTATAAACGAAGGCCTAAGCAGATTAATGTGCTTTTGTAAGCACCGAAGAAAGGCAATTCATAATTTCAGTTTTTATGTACGTTACTTTGTAGCTTAGCTGATAATCTTTCGAAGTTCAAGCAAGAGAGAATCAGTACTGAAAAACTCGATGCTTCATTCCACATCTGGAGCCGACATAAGATGAGAAACTTCAGCGTTTACTGTCTGTAAGGCACGATTGGGAATCAGTACCGCATTTCAATACCAACTGTGCATTCACAAAACGACTTTCATTCACGAAGTTCTACGAAGGTAGAATTTTACTTACTTGGTAAAAAATTACTGTAAATAATTAGTATTCTAACACGTGCATTTCAGATTAGTGACTTGATAATCACTTAGCTTAATATTGCTAAACTGTATTTCTGTATTTTGTACTGCTATATTGTAGTACTTCGCTCTCCAACAAAAATGAAATATAGCTTTACGCAGTATCTCTTCCTGTCAGAATTTTTACTCTTTATCAATTTTATTAATGCGACATTGTCAAGAAGGATGAGATTTAAGAATACATAGACCAAGCATGAAGGAGATAAAAATGCAGAGGCTTAATCAATTTTTGGAGGAGATTCTAAAGGAAAAGGGAAGTCTAGACATAGATGGAAACACACTAATATTGGGTCTTTAAGTACAGGGTTAGAGGATGTAGACCGATGTGGCTGACTGAGTGACCAGCTCTTGTGAGAAAGATAGGGAAACACCGAGATTCTGTGGAACGTATGACACAAAATTACAATGGGTATGGAAATTACATTAAAAATACTTCGTGGTTAATGGCGGCTTTCCATGTTTCCTGAACATTAAATAAACATTTTAAACTCTTAAAACGCATTGTTGTAAGCAAAAATATTGGTAGGCGATATACAGTTTTTCAAAACATATCGTTCTATCTGCAATATTTCTCTTTTGATTCACATTAAGTCGAGAAATATATTTACTTTTTCGGTTTTCCAGACTCTCGAAGTTTTCAGTCACATGTCTCGAAATAACAGTATTTCAAATAATATAACCCGTGATGCAATACACAGACTTCACACATGGTTTCACTACTTCTATTACGTCATATGTTTTTAGCACAGGTGTAACAGACATACCTCTTGCTTCTACCGGGTATCGAAACAAACGTCGAGCCCTTCATTTACTTGCTATCCCGACTAGTTTTCCCAGGTGCAGAAAATAGGCAAAAAACACGTTGTCGCCATGACATTCCTGCTAGTTTTACAAAAATCTACGACAGTAAACCTTATACAACAAAACAATTGCATTATTTTCTTCTTTGCAACCCTACTTCAAGTGCCAAGGTCCGATTGTTGTATGACAGTAAATGGCGGCTTAAGAAGGAGAGAAAGAAGAGGTCTTTACTTTCTTTAAAATAATTATTGCTATGTTTATGGATAAACTGAGGAAAATTACGAAACCCTCAACCGGCGTTATTTCCTACTACACCCAGATATGAACAGGGGACACCCCAAGCATATAGCAGAAATTCTAACCCTCCATGCAAAGTTCGATATAAATATGAAGACTCAAAGTACGACACAGCTGCATGCTAGCAGTGATGCATAGACAAGTACTTACGAAACTTGCAGCCCTCCAGCAAGTCCTTACTAAATGCATATGAACGCTTCAAAATGAAGTCACTGAAGAAGTAAAGGGATGCCCTATTGCTCCGAGCATCTCGTAGAGCAAGCAGATATGTTTTAGAGCAGTTTCTCAACCTTTGTGAGACAGCGGCTCGGTAAATTCTTTTTTCATAAGACGACGGCCCGGTCCCAACATATTTACTCGTGAATACCTTCCCACTTTTTTTTAGTTCATACATTAAACTAACATAGGTATTAATAATTAATTATGACATAATCATAAAGAGTATTAGTACACTTATGTATACGGTGTGGCATGTTGACAAATATAAAATTACATTTAAATTAGTTATCAATCACTGGACTAA
>Ga0136643_10011588_pt1 | contig 13088 bp, 14 predicted proteins | sample TergutLab28metaG_FD_96883 | JGI IMG/M metagenome (GOLD analysis project Ga0136643, IMG submission 96883) | Labiotermes labralis P1 segment gut microbial communities from Petit-Saut dam, French Guiana - Lab288 P1 (version 3) (version 3) | ecosystem: Host-associated > Arthropoda: Insects >...
GACTCAGGTAACTTACTGGAAGGAGGGACCTTTAACTGGAGAAGTAGGCGTTTGGTCAACTCGAAATCATTATGCACAGTTTCAGAATCCTGGGTATGACCCTTTTGCTTACCATAACCGTCCTCTTGCGTCTGGGGCAATTGAATCTACTTCTTTTGTTGGAGCGATTATCGGTATGGTTGCAGATATGATATCTGAAGGGTTGCAGTATCTTGGAGTTGGCAAAAACACCTCTAATTATATAGCAACGGGGGCTGTTATTGTAGGGTCAGTAGCAGCAGGGAAACCAAGTTTTAAACCTGTCTCAAAAAGTTTTTTGAGACAACACGGCATTAAAGATATTCACGGCTTTAAAGCAGACCATCTTTTAACAGATAAAGGTCTTAAATATTTTGATGTAGTAAGAGAAACCACCACCAAGGAACTTTTAATCATAAATAAAGCAACACAACAAGTTGTAACAGGTACCGGCATAATTATACCATAAACTATGAAATATCTATCAACATCGTACATCACTTTTACTCTGTATGGAGATAAATTTGACCCAGCAGAATTTACAAAAATCATTGGCATACAGCCAGAAAGTACAGGCATTAAAGGAGAACCGGGGCCATATGTTAAACCTTTTATAGAAACACGTTGGCAGTATCAATCCGAAACAACAGATGCTTTGGAGGGTCTTGAAAATTCAATAGACGAATTTCTTGAAAAGTTTGAAAGTAAAATTGATATAATCAATCAATACAAAGCAAATAACAACTTGGGCTCAAAGTGCTTTGTTGTGATTTTTCAAAAAAAGAAAGAAGATGTGGGGATGTTGTTGTCTAATGCTTTTATTCGTTTTTTGAATGCAACGGATACTCCAATTGAGATTTGTGTTTATCCCGCTGGCGCGGACGTCCCGTCCGTGCCAATGAAGCAAAGTAAAGAAAAATAATAGAAAAAACAAAATTAACAAAGGGCAATGTACCACTTTGCACCTACAAGATTTACAAGAAAAAAAGCATTTATTTACAGCATATTACAAAATTATTTTCAAAAAACAGAAGGATATTTCATCTTTCTGTTTTATTTTTGCATTCCGGAAACGGCTCCCGCTGGCGCCAATTTGTAGTGCTCGTTGCACAACTCAACCTTGTTAATAAAAATTCATAAAATTATTGTGTAATTCATAAAAAAAGCAGTATTTTTGTAATGTCAAAATCTTACCAAATGCAAGGCACTAAAGACTACCTGGTGGCGCGGGTCTGCGACCCGTGCCAATACAGCAAAGTAAAGAAAAACAATTAAAAAAATGCAGGAAAATGCGAAAATATATGCAAAGTTTAGTGTCGGTACGAGTTACAAACTCGCGCCTAATGTCATTAAGTTAAGAGATAATATGCTGAAAACAAAATCAATGTGCAGTCACATAGCAAACAGATCCTTCGCTACGCTCAGGATGACAAGGGCGTTTTGAGTGGGATGGAATTTTTGCGGCGGCTTCGCCGTCGCAAAAATTCCTCCGTTTCTTTCCTGCGTGTGTTGTCATCCCGAACGAAGCGAAGCGAAGAGAGGGATCTCCCTGCTACGAACGCGCGCTATGCTAATGATGACAAGGCTTTCAGCCTTAACTTAATGACATTGCGGACGCACCAGCAGGTGTTTTACATTTAAAATAGAGGCTGTTTTTAAAAGTCTCTTATGGTTAGATTTCTTGCTTTTAGAAACAGCCTCATAAATAAAATTATTATTTTAAATTGCCGGTCTCCGCATTAAATGTATAATTATTCCCATAGAGGCGAGTTAGAACTGCGCTTGCAGCCGGGTCATTCCGTATAATACTTGAACAGGTCTGCGGGTAGGAGATACTTCTTGTTTTTGTTCTGGAATAGGCGTTATTGGGAGTATTCCTCGGTTTGAACTCAAGTACTCCCTTACGACAATCGTTAGCATTTATTTCCAAATAAGTCTGTGTCTCAGAGCCAAGCGCACACGTTGCTCTACGATTTTTCTCCCATTTTTTATTACTCGTATTATATTTATAATTCTTCATTGTGACAGTAGTTTTTACTCCCAACCAGGTTCTACGGAAATGATACTCCCAGTCAAATTTGTAATTTTTATTAACAGGCCAAACGAAAGTTCTTGATATCTTGTGCGAGGCTTTATAGCAACCTCCTGAATGTTGAGACTCTTCCACGGATATACCCAAAATAGAAACCATTGCTGACAATTCTGATATTGAGGCATATCTGATTTTATTAATGTATTGGAGAGCTGAAATAGGAATGAGTATGCTAATACCGTCGGGGCGCAATTGACAAATCGTATCCCCAATACAAACCTCATAAAATTTTGAGAAAAGCGTTTGTTCTACCCGGCATATGATTTTTTCGTTTGAAACAACTGAAGGTGGCGGTCCTTCAGCGCCTTTTTCAAGCCACTCTTCCTCTTCAATAGCACGCATCTCACGGAGTGTATTGTTTGTGTTTTTGTATTTCAACTCAAACATACGTAATGGTTTTTCGTCATCAAAGTTGAGACTCTCTACAATTTTATCAAATTCATCGTCATCAAGTTTGTCATATGTTGCCATAAAAAGGTCGTTCCAATCGCGGTATTGTTGATACAAAGTTTCATAAACTTGTTCAAAATGCTCCATGCTTTCAAATTTTAGGATATCTTCATTAATAAGAGAGATTTTCCCAAAATCATAAGTTGGCATACTCTGATAAAGTTGAACTAATTGGCTTGCCATTGCTTTTGATGAATTTCCGGTACTATTATCAATAATCGTATCTAATTCTATTTGTTTTTTACAGCCAATAACAAGGCTAACAGCTAATAATGCTGTAATACTGAATATGTATATGTATTTTTTCATCGGTTAATTTTTATTTATTGTTATTACAAATTTTCGTTCTTTTTGCCGCCAATTTTTTGTGCCATCGTCATGGACATACGATATATGCCTTAGGAGCAGGTTATCAGGGTCGGGTAATTAAATTTTTCAAGACAATAAATACCTTTCCCAGCGTTCGCACCTTTATGTTATCGCCCTCTGCCAACAGGCGCACATAATGGCAGAGGCTTACGCCTCAAAGTTATTTTTTCCTAAATACCATATATCATTGTAAATGGGCAAATAGATACTTGTATAAGAACACAAACGAACAAATAGGGAAAAAGAAAAATTTAAGGTTAATGTAGAATATGTATCGTACAGAAAAAACTTATTGGCAAAAATAGTGCGCAAATATGCAGTGGCTTTATTAGATATATCGATGGCTTTCATATAGTCAGGGATTATGATAATAAAGGTTGGTGCAAAAATATTAAAAATATGAGACGTCGGCTATAGCATACAACAACACATGCAAAGATACAACTTTTTTTTCAAAAATACAAAAAAAACCATGGTTCATCCTTTTTTCGTTTTTTTTTCGTATCTTTGCAAAACCTTTTGAAAAGTTTGGCATACTTTTTGTATACAATACAAGGTAAAAGGTGAACGGTAAAAAGTGGCTTCGATTCCGCTCAGCCATCAATCGACTTTTGGTCGTTGAGCGTAGTTGAAACAACCTTGCACCAAAAAACCAATCAAAATTAAAAACCAAAAACTATGAAAAAGCTAATCATCACCCTCGCATTCGCACTTGCAGCAAGTGTATTGTGCGCACAACGTTTCGTCGCTTATGTAGATTCGGAATATATCTTGAGCAATATTCCCGAATACAATGCGGCTATTGAAGAAATCGACGATTTATCCATCAAATGGCAAAAAGAAATCGAAGAACGTTTCCAGGAAATTGATAGACTGTTCCAAAGATTTCAAGCTGAAGCACCTTTATTGTCGGAAGATATGCGTAGAAGACGCGAAAATGAAATCATCGAAAAAGAACGCGAAGCCAAAGATTTGCAAAGACGCCGTTTTGGCGCTGAAGGTGACTTGTTCAGAAAACGCCAGGAAATGCTTCGTCCGATTCAAGACAGAGTGTACTCGTCTATCGAAAAAGTCGCTAGAGCCAAAAATTTTGAGTTTGTGTTCGATCGTGCGGACAATGCCGGTTTGCTTTATGCCGACACCAGAAGAGATATCAGCAACGATGTTCTCGATGATATGGGGTTAAAACCTAGACCTAACAGAGGAGCAATTGAAGTCAAACCCGAACTGCAAAATACCGGACAATCAGGTAGTAACCAAAATGTTAATGTCAGAACTCGATAAATAATGTTAAAGGTCAAGGGTGAAAAGAGTACAACCTTTAACCCTTGACCTTTACATTACTTATAAACTTCACAAATCTTATAAATTTTACAAACTAAAAAATCAACATGAAAAAACTCTTAATCATCATCTTCACTGCACTTGCGTTTAGTGCATTTTCTTCGTCACCGGTTAAACTCGGACACATCAACTCGACAGACCTTCTGCGTTTAATGCCGGAATTGGAAGCGGCAGAATTAGCTATGCAAACTCATAACAGAGAACTCGAATCTCAATCTCGTACCATGATTACTGAATATGAAAATCTAGTCAACGAGTTTCAAGCTAATGAAAATCAATGGTCGGATTTGATCAAGCAAACGAGAATCAGAGCCATACACGATCTCCAAGCTCGTATAGAAAACTTTCAAAAAGATGCGGAACAAGAATTTGAAAATAAAAGAAATGCCTTATTCAATCCCATCATCGAAAAAGCCAGAGAAGCCATCGCTGAAGTAGCCAAAGAGCATAAATACACTTACATTTTCGATACTACGGTTGGAGCCTTGCTGTATTATAGCGACAGCGACGACATCCTTGAACTCGTTAAGAAAAAATTGAATTTGAAATAATAGTCGCTTCATGCGTGACAACGTATCGTCTTTCGATTGGCAATCAATCGCACTTTGTGTATTGATTTCGGGAATGTTTCTGAGCTTTGTGCTCGAAACATTTTTCGTTCAAACCTTATTCTTGTGGTTGCTTGGAGGTTTTGCTATTTACACCGGAATACGTGCTCGAAAATTCTATTTTCAGTGGTATTCCGTGTTTTTTTGGGCCATGTTTTTGTTGCGAATTTTGGCGCTTTGGCGACAGCCGGAACTTAAATTTTCAAACATAGAAATTTCACTTTCATTTATGCTTTTCCCGTTGTTTTTTTCGTTGATCAAAGTAAATGAAAACATGTGGATTATCATTCAAAAAGTTGTTGTAATTGGTTTTGCGATCTTTCTTTGTATGATTTTATACAACTTTATTATCCACATTTATTTTGAAAATTTAGTTCGAGAAACTTTTACAAACGCAAAGTATCTTTATGCCTTGTTTTTGAAAGAGCCGTTTTATGGTCATCCGTCTTTCTTGGCTGTGATTTTGGCTCCGAGTATTCCGATGTGTTTTAATCTTGCAGTAAAAGCTTCAAAAAATTGGCAACAATGGCTGTGGTTATTGTTTATTCCGCTGATTGTTTTTATTGTTTTTGTGATTGGTTCGCGAATAGGGTTGTTTGTTTGCGGAATGCTGATTGTTTTGTGTTGCATTTATTTTTTCAAAAAACTCAACATCGTTTCAAAAATCGCTTTGGGTTTGGCTTTTGTGGCTGCAATCGGTATGTTTCGTATTTCAACCATTAATTATACTGAAGATCCCATCCGAAAAGAAATGAATGCTTTTGCGATCGAAAAAATCAAAGAGCATCCGCTTTTGGGACATGGTTATGGTACCCAACATGCACACCTAAACGATACTGAAAATCCGCAGGAATTTGAAAATTCGTTTATTTTTATAGTAAATCATTTTCACAACACGTATCTTGATGAAACATTTCAGTTCGGCTTCATCGGTGCGTTGCCGTTTTTCTTGTTAATCCTGTATTTGATAGGATTTGCACTGAAAAAACGCGATGTGTTTTTGTTTTCGTTTTTGATTATTTATATTCCATTTTTCTATGTCGAATTGCCGTTTAATAGTATGAAAGGAATTATGCCAATGATGTTGTTTTTGGCGATTATTATGAATTTATTGCACAAAAAAGAGTTGCCATGCAAGTAAAAATTTCTGCAGTAATAATGACTTTCAACGAGGAACGCAATATCGAACGCTGTTTGAAATCGTTGGTGGAAGTGGTAGACGAGATTGTAGTGGTGGATTCTTTTTCAACAGATAGAACAGAAGAAATTTGTAGATCTTTTGGAACACGTTTTATACAATATCCTTTTGAAGGTTTTATTGAACAAAGGACTCGGGTGATAGGGCTGGCAACATTTCCCCACGTGCTTGCTGTTGATGCTGACGAGGTGCTTTCGGAAGAATTAAAAAAATCAATCCTTCAAATTAAGCAAAATTGGGCAGCTGATGCTTATACATTCAACCGATTAACAAATTTTTGCGGCACTTGGATTCGACACAGCGGTTGGTATCCCGATGTCAAGCTACGCTTGTTGGATAGACGCAAAGGAAGTGTCGGCGGAGGTAATCCGCACGACAAAATTATGATGGACAAAGAATGTACGGTGCGACATATCAAAGGAGATTTATTACATTATTCATTTTATTCTATTAGTGAGTATATGGCTCAACAGAATAAATTTACGACAATTGCTGCCGAAGGGTATTACAGAAAAGGAAAAAAATCTCCAAACGTATTTTCTATTATTCTTCGCTCAAAATGGAGATTTGTTCGGGATTATTTTTTTAGATTAGGTTTTTTAGATGGATATGCCGGCTTTTTGGTATGTAAATTTTCCGAAACAACAACATTTACCAAGTATGCCAAATTAAGGCATTTGCACGACTTACAGAAAGAACAGAAAAAAACTAATCAAGTTTAAATAAACCTTTTTTGTGGTTTTACCATTCGTTTTTTGCTTTTTACTTGTTTTTTAAATATAATTTTTCATAGTTGCAGTTGCCTCAAAATACTTTTCCAAGACAAGTAAAGAAATTAATTTTTCTCGTTCCAAATCAAAAAACTGAGCAGCATATGCATTTGCATTGCGAGAAATTTCTTCTGCTAAATGCGGATTTTTTTCATAAAAATTCAGTTTTTCCTCCAAATCCGAAAAATCATGTTTGATTTCAATATAGTGAAAATCCGGAATTAGTTTTCCTTCCATAAACCATGTTTCACATGTGGGACGTGGCATTACGGCAACCGAATTCGATGACATCACCCATTTCAAATTGCTCGCCACATCATTGCCTTCAAGGGCAAGTATAAATTTGTAATTCAAATGCTGGTGGAGACTCAACCAAGATTTTTGCCATTCGGCTAGAATTTGGGTTTTATTGTTTCCTTTATCCGTGCTTCCAAAATCAAAAGTTGGATGGTTGTGAAACATCTCCATAAGACGTATTCTGCTTTCATTTGCATTCACTCTTGCTCGAAAAACCGCAAGTTTTTCCTTTTCCCGAAAAGGGGTTTTATCGTTCAAAAAAACAAAATGTCGAATTTTATTTAGTTTTAACAACACTGAATTTGCATTGTCCGGCACAAGCGGGCGGCTTTTTACAATCGCCGGCGCCGATGGAACAGTGGTTACATCCCCAAATACATAATTCCATCTTGACGATGGATCAAACCAGCGTAAATATTCGTATACATCAAAAAAATAAACCGAACTGTTTCCTTTCAAACGCAAATCGCCGATACGAGGTGAATCTTTTGGCAAATCGGCTTTTGAAGAAAGTTTATTGTAATAATTAACACGCTCTTGAATATAGGCATAATCAGTACGATTTTTCGCTTTTCGCAATACTCGTTTTAGCCGAAGTTTGTATATAAAATTCGGGATTAAGTGCAACCGCCAAAAACCCAAAAAGTAGTATAGAAATTTACTGTTTTTAGAGGTTTTAGAAGTTTTTCTGAAACGCATATTTGTTATTTTTTGCGCAAAGATACAAAAAAAATCGTATCTTTGCAGAAAATTATCAGAAAAAATCTGCTATACCTAATCTCGAACCATTAACGTTGTAGAATCCTAATTCATAAAAACATGAAAACATTATTTCGTCTACTCTCTTTTGCTCCGCCTTTGGTTCCCATTGCCATACAGTATTTTATTTTGGTTATGCTTGGTGTATTATTTAGCGTACTTAATTTTTCGCTATTAATTCCCGTGCTTGATATTCTTTTTACTGATACAACTGCGACAACAGAACCGATAACAGCGTTGCCTGAATTTTCAATGAGTCTTGCTTATTTCAAAGATTGTTTTTATTTTTATTTTTACAAACTTCAGGCAAGTCACGGTGCAATGGGAGCATTGCGATTTACTTGTGTCGTTATTGTGGTTTCTGTGATATTGGCAAACATATTCAAATATGCTGCACAGCGCACTATCGTTCGCGTGAATAGTTTTGTAATACGTAATTTACGTTCAACAATGTTCGATAAACTCATACATCTGAATGTTGGCTTTTTTTACAAAACCAAAAAAAGCCACTTACTTTCGCTTGTATCTAACGACATTAGTGAAATACAAAACATGGTATCCGCATCTTTGCAAATTATGCTTAGAGATCCGTTGTATATTATCGTTTATGCTGCCGTGCTTTTTTACTTATCACCACAGCTTACGCTTTTTTCTCTATTGGTGCTACCGGTAGCTGTTCTTATTATTTCTCTTCTTGTTCGAGTGTTGAAACGAAATGCGCATCAAGCACAAGGTTTGCTTAGTAATTTGCTTGGGTTAATGGATGAAGCCACAAACGGAATTCGTGTGATAAAAATATTCAATGCCGAAACATACATCAACAAAAATTTTAATGAACAAAATAACGCTCATCGTCGTGTGTTTAAACGTATATGGAACCGCTCGAATGTCACCGCTCCATTGTCAGAAGTTTTAGGCATTATTGCCGTTGTTTTTATTGTGTTGTATGGGGGAAATTTAATCTTATCCGATGCGGTAGGAGCACTTTCGGGTAGTGAATTTGTTGCCTTTGTAATATTGTTTTCTCAAATTTTAGTACCCACAAAATCATTAGCGAGAGCTGTTACTGATTTTCAACGTGGCATAGTATCTGCCGAGAGGGTTTTCACTATTTTGGATACAGACACAGAGATCAAAGAGAAAGACCATGCTGTTGTTTTACCGCCATTCCAAGATTCTATACAGTTGGAAAACGTTAGTTTTGCCTATAATGTGGATTGGATAATTAAAGATGTCAGCTTGACTATTCGGAAAGGACAAACCGTTGCCTTAGTCGGGCAATCCGGTGCAGGAAAAACGACTTTAGCCAATCTGATTCCGCGTTTTTACGATGTTACCAAAGGACGTATTTTGATAGATGGCGTGGACATTAAAGATTATACTCTAAATTCGATTTATGCACAAATGAGTATGGTGGCGCAAGAGCAAATGCTGTTCAACGATACGGCTTATAATAACATTGTTTTTGGTATGGAAAATATTACAGAAGATGATGTGATTCATGCTGCAAAAATCGCCAATGCCCACGATTTTATCATGCAAATGGAAAATGGCTATCAAACTAATATCGGAGATCAAGGTAATCGCTTATCCGGCGGACAGAAACAACGTTTGGCTATTGCACGTGCTGTGTTGAAAAATCCGGCCATTCTCATTTTAGATGAAGCCACTTCCGCATTGGATACGGAAAGCGAACGCTTGGTGCAAGATGCGCTCACAAATCTGATGAAAAACAGAACATCTATTGTTATCGCACATCGTTTGTCCACTGTTCAACATGCTGACCAAATCGTCGTTTTAGACAAAGGGCAGATTGTGGAACAAGGTACACACGCCCAATTGACAGCTTTAAATGGAATGTATAAAAGGCTTTGCGATATGCAATATTTAGGATAAAGAACACAGAACGCCAACGCATAAAATCTACAAACTAACACAAACAAACTATAAAAGAGCTATTTAATCCTTAGCTGAACGACATTGGGTGGAACCTCCGCCGAACGGGAAGAAACAAAAGATGATGTTCTTATAAATTTGTTTATTTTTTTCATAAAACCCAAGACAAAGGTACGAAAAAAATCTAAAACAAAAAACCTGTTTTATTTTATGTGTTGGCACGGATTACAAATCCGCGCCAGCAGAATATCTTGCAGTTCGGAAATAGATTTCATAGTTTGTTTTAAATTTTAATTTGCAAATATACACAAATTTTTTCAATTATAGATGAAAAGTTTTGCATAATCTTTCTTTTGATAAATAAATTACAAAGATACGAAATTTTTACTTAAAACTATACGAAAAATCCGCTGAACTTATTTGTTACAAACCGGCGCCAGTGGCTAATTTTCAGTCCTCCGCTGGCAGGAATCAAGCCGTTTTTAATGTTACTTTTATCACAGACACATCTGCCTTAACATTATTCAAACTATCAAAAACTCCATCAATTCTTGATTCTATTCTGTTAATGCTTTTTTCATGCTCATCAATTCTATATCTGTGGTGAGAGCAATTTATATGCCTTGTTTTTTCCTCAATAGAATCTATTTTACTTCGCATATCACCTAACTTCATACCCTTTGAAAAAATAAACCACACGCCACCAAGCGTGGTTGCCACAATACCAAAAGAGGCTACGATAATTTCAAGTGTTGTCATAATTAATAGATTTTTTCGACACTGCAAAGATACGACAAAAATTTCAAAGAAAAAACTTAAAAAATGTTAAAAAGTGTTAAAAATGCTCGAAATTTCTTAAAAACTGTTAAAATTTTCTTTTTTTTCGTATCTTTATTTCGGATTTACGCCATACTTGTTTTCATCGGGCTGACTGTCTCTGCAATTCCAAACAAGCAGAATAATCCAGCCTATGATAGGAACAAAAGCAAGTAAATTCCACCAACCGCTTTTACCAATGTCATGCAAACGACGGAAAGAAACTGCCAAACCTGGTACAAAAACTGCTAAATTAAAAATAGAATCAAGCCAACCTCCGCCTACAAATATGGAAAACAAATAATCTCCTGTACTTTCTTTATCAAGATTAAAGGTTGTTCCAAATATTCTATCAAGAATCATTAGCACTACGCCCAAAATAATGCAAAACAAGGTAAACATCCAAAATTCTTTTCGCCTTGCTCTTCCTGTAAAGACAGCGTATTTTTTCAATACTATAAAAAACCATTTCATAAAAATTTGTTTTATGTCCGCTCCTTATTCAGACTGGTTAATTTGCATTTATTCTAAAAATCACAAAATTTATGATGCAAAGATACGGAAAAATTCTAAAACAAAATTTTATATGTTTGCACGGATTACAAATCCACGCCAGCGGAATAGCGGAACACAACAACTCGGCGCCAAGAGTAATTATTGCATTAAACAAACCGTGTATCAATGCGACTACCCAAAAAGCGTAAAAATACCCCCTTTTTTGTTTGCAAGCCACAAAAGCTACGGCAAAAATAATCCCGATGACAAAAGTGTAAAAGACATAGTAAACGCTATAGGTATGAGCAATACCAAAAAACAATGCAGAAATACAAATAACAATCCACAAAGGGAAGCGTGTGAATCGTAGCAACAAATAGATCACCAAAAACTGATTCACGAGAGTTTCTACTAACGGAGCTATCAATGCAACCATAATAAATACGACATAGAACGGCACACCGTCTAAATAGTGGTTCGGTCCTATTATTGGTCCGAACAAATTTTCATACCAAGGTACTATTACAGAACGACAAAAAGCAAGAAAGAGAAAACTTATCCCCAGTGTAACCATCACAAATATAAAGGTGTTGTAAGAGGCAAGCTTGTTAATAAGTTTTTGCATTATGTTTTTACTCTACATGGATTGTTATTCCACTAAGAATAATAGAAATAGAAATAGCAATGGCATTAGAACATGCATGCATAATGGTTGTATATAAAATTGGATTCCTTTTTTTTCGCATAAGAACAAAACACAAGAAACACCATACAATACCTGCTAACAGGGAGTTACAAATACCTATTATCCCCATGTGCGCATGCCTCGAAGCAAAGACAATAGATACTAAAACAATTGTGATACAAAAACTGTATTTGTATCTGCGAAACCATTTTTGGCAAATTCTTAAAGGCAGGTATTGGTAAACAAGTGTTTCCACTAAAGGAGCAAGTATCATAGGTACCATGATAAACCATAGTAGACTTTTGGTAATTACAGGAGCGCCCCTCGATATATTAAATAGTTCAAAAATTGCAACTAAAAACAGATTTAAAATCTTTGGTAAAAACATTCCAATAAGCACTATTTTTAGTACGCTCAATTTATAGCAGTATGAATATAATTTACGCATTTGTGTAACTTTGAGAAAAACAAGGCAAAGATACAAGTAAAATTTGAACTTTGCAAATGAAAATTTCTATTTTCATTATTTTTAGGAACAAACAAAAATACATAGAGGGCTGCTTAGCAACCCTCTTGTCATTTACCATGTGCCTGAGACGGAGACACCAGGAACTGAAACTGTAACAGTCACTTCTTTAGGAGGGATGTGCTTAGCAATAAGGTACCCAATAAAGAGTAATCCGAATCCACCATCGGTTTCCATCATTTCTTGTTTGTTCATCTCGCTTACTCCGTAAGCGTTTAAATCTAATGCGTTCATAATTTTTTGTTTTTTAGTTTGTTAATTAGCTTTTTTCGAAAATATTTTACCGTGCACTGCAACATATTTCCGACTGCAAAGATAATACCAAGTCACTATCAAATTTGATAGTGGTGCAAAAAAAATGAAAATATTTTTTCCCTGTTGGGCGGAGGTTATACCTCCGTCCGACTATCCTGATAGGTTTTACCTATCCAACCTAAAACTAAAAAATAATACAAAAATATGATAATTACAACTTCGCAAACGCAGGTAGAACCTGCAAAATAGAACGACGGAGGTGGAACCTCCGCCGAACGGGGTGTTTGCCCGTTAACCCCATAAATTTTGCCCATTAAGTCCATTAAAAGTAATAGCAAAAGCATTATAACATCCATGCATAAGGGTTGTATAAAAAATCGGATATCGTTTTTTTCGCATGAGCACAAAACAGGAAAAACACCATATAGTACCGGATATCAGAGCACTACAGATACCTATTATTGTGGGTCCATGCCTCCAAGCAAAGACAATAGATGTTAGAACAATTGC
>Ga0136643_10011591_pt1 | contig 13085 bp, 8 predicted proteins | sample TergutLab28metaG_FD_96883 | JGI IMG/M metagenome (GOLD analysis project Ga0136643, IMG submission 96883) | Labiotermes labralis P1 segment gut microbial communities from Petit-Saut dam, French Guiana - Lab288 P1 (version 3) (version 3) | ecosystem: Host-associated > Arthropoda: Insects >...
ACATGTGCTGGAACATGCTGTACTAACAGAGACACATTGCTATGTTCATATAGGCTGAATAAGCAAGTAAAGAACAGTGGGTATACTGTATGTTTGAGAAGGTGAGTTTCAGGCACAAAATTTTTTTTTTTTTTTTTTTTTTTTTTTTTTGGCATATAAAAAAAAAAATTTTTATAATAAAATCACAAAAAAAAAAAAAAAAAAAAAAAAAAAAAAAAAAAAATTGTGCCTGAAACTCACCTTCTCAAACATACAGTATACCCACTGTTCTTTACTTGCTTATTCAGCCTATATGAACATAGCAATGTGTCTCTGTTAGTACAGCATGTTCCAGCACATGTATCTCTGCTATAAACACAGACAATATGCATTTAATGGATGTGTTTTTTGTTTGTACAGTATATGCCAACACATGTATTTCTGCTATACACATAGCTGTATTTTCCCTTACACATTTGGACAGCGTTGCACCCATAATAAAAAATTTACATTTCATGAATCACAAACGTAATGTTAACCACGTCTTCACATTCTGTAGCTCTTACAGGACTGTCATACAAAATTTAAATAAACATTTATTAAAACACAGACTCTATGGCTTCAGTCTACATGTGTATTTTCTGTGAATTAAAGCCATGTCACAAATATTTAAATTGACGTAGGTGATAGGGCCTGCAATGCCAAATCTATCAGGTAAGAAACAAAAGACCCTTCCCAATTAAATAACAACTAAATGACACTCATATTTACAAACACACTTGCTTCTGCATAAGCCTTTAAGTTTTCACTGTGGCAGGGTTGAGGTCTCTCTTCTTATGTGATATCACCATGTCACACAGTAATCAGTTCCCAACACCTTGAAGGCAATATATTCCTTCAAAACATCGGAAACAGACCTTAAGTGATGCAATGTCACATCCCAGAAGAATGTGGTCCTCATGCATGCACCTGCAAGACACTCACCAGTATATTTAGCACCAACTTTCCGTGGTCTCTCCATGCAGTCTTTCTTTTTATGTGTCATTGCTCCACAGTTCTCACAAGCTCCTTTCCTGTACTTCACTGCAACAGAGGTCTACAGACAAGGAAATATGACATCCTTAATATCCTGCTACAATTACCAATAATACATTACCAGTAACCCTTCTAGCGCCACACCACACACTATCAACTTAACATGATACAGCTGACAGTTACTCAGTCAAGAAATGACTAGCTTTTACAAAATGTGGAAGTCTGTTACTATGCTGGCAAAGGTCCAATATGAAACACTGTCCTGACCCAAGTCAAATTCAATCCAACCTTCATACTGACATTCCCAAAAGATCCATTTTAATATTTGCCATCCATCTGTGTATTGGGTTCTTAAGTGACCTCTTCATTTGAGTTATTCCAACCAAAATTTTGTATGATTTTCTCATCTTCCACAAACAAGTGACCATGTCTTGTCCATCTCATTCCCCACAATATAATCACCCTAATAATAATAAACAATGTTACTCATTATACAGATGATTGGTTTAGGAAAAGGAACACATCAACATATCAGCTTTGGCACACATTCCCTTTTCCAAGTAGGTGATTCAATGATAACTCTCATGCTCTTTTTCTCAGATGGTTACTGCTTGGCAAAAAGCCTCTTCAAACTGCAAATCTCTCTCCCACAGCACAGACTCTATTTACTGATTCAAGCAGAGTAAAGAACAAAGATAATTTTTATTTACATCAGCAAAACCAAGATCAACACACTAAGAAATGCCAAACTTATACTGAAACCTGACAAAAAAAAAAATACACCCCACCAGCACAGTATATGATTAATTCCACATCTTCAAATCAAATTAAAATCATTACTACTGACAGCATGAAGTTACTCACTGTATCTACTCCTCTTTTATACCACTCATCTATTTTTGAGAAATTCTTCTGCTTTTCTGGTTGTGGTCGCTGATGTTTTAAGGTGGGACCTTTAGCACCAAAATACCATGGAGCTGACGATATATACTGTGGGATATGAGGGTTGATGTCTTTTCCTTCCTCATCCACTGCTGCTGGTGCAGTTCCAGCCTAGAGACAAAATGTTCAAATTAAAACACAATTAAACGTCCTTCAGGTGCAATAATAGCACTTTCCATCTATACATCATCTCACACACCTTCATTCCAACTGGATCAACCATATTATGTCAGGACCCTAGAAACATTTTTTCCTTGGTTTCACATCTGCAGCCCCAGAGAAATATCCACTTCCCCTCACCTCTGACCTATTTTCATTTTACATCACCATTACCATGTTCAATCAAAGAAAAGTCACACAGCTACATCTACGTTCAACTTCACTTCTCTCAACACAAAAATGAGCCAATAAAATTAACTACCCAACCAAACAAGCAACAAAATAACCCAGTAACCTGAAGGATCAACACACTAAGCTCACGCACACCAAGTTTCATTACTGGATGAACTCCTGATCCACCCACAGGCACATCCAATCCTTACAGCATACTCTCCCAAAGTCACTGTTCGATGTCATCAGTCCATCTACAAGTGGGCAACCACGAGGACTGTTTTTGCAGATAGTACAATGAAACTGCCTGTAATACCTTTCGCGCTTCTTCAAGTTCCTTGGCTTTCCTCCAGTCTTCCCGAGATTTCTTTTTAGGTTCATCTTCTTCAAATGTACTTTTATTTCTGAGTATTTCAGAAATAGGAATATTCTGTGCAGTGGCCATGATGAATAATTGTAATGTATTATTTTAAGCACACTGTAAACAAGAAAAAGTTAATTCCAACAATGTTTCCACTTTACAGAAGACTTCATTAAAACAAAGTATTAAATGCAAGGTGAGTTCACTTTAGGAGCTATTTGGAAAATACAGATGAGTGAAAACTGCCTAGAACCTGGTGCTCTTAAACAACAGCAACACGAAGTCTCCTCCATTTTACCATATTGAGTACACATAACTGCAACTTCCACTGCGTGGTGATAGACATAGACAAATGTAGTGGGAATAGCCATTATGGATTTAGGAGTACATTAGTAACAGATGTTATTTGCCACCACGTCTCCAAAACATGGTCAAGACTTAACCAACACCACTGGCAGACACCGGTCTTTGGATGTGAACTAAATATTTCTTTCTAGTCTCAAGAAAAGGAATGTAGAAACCAACTGTGGCACTTCAGCACCTATCCCAAGTGTGATGAGGGACACATGATAATAACTGATGCATCCTGTAAATCATACAATACTATGTGGCTGATAACAATTTTGCATCCCTTTGTGCCAAACAAGCAACTAGCAACTTTTGGGCATCAAATGGCCTAAATGTTCTCTCTCCAATTTGTTCAAATTCATCCTCCAAATTGCCTGAAATGAACATCATCTTGATTTTAAAACAAACCCCTTTCAAAGAATAAAAAATTCAAAAGTAATGCCTTTGTTTTTCACTTATCAAGCCTCCAAAAGTGTAACTTCATAACTACTAAAATTCAAGATAAAACACTGCAGGTGCAGATCAATATGATACTTTAACGTATCATGCACCAGGAACACACCAGTTACCTTTCATGAAGCACACAACTTATTTTCTGGACTGTCAATTTACATCATGCTAAAAGCATATTCATAGTAAATACTGACCATAGCTCTCAGAACATTCCACATACCAGGGCCTTTCTTAGTAACTACAATTTTCCAATAAAATGAGTGGCAAACATCTTGGTACAAACAGTCACTCAGTATTTATTCTGAACATGGCCAAGCTCCAGTGCTCACAAAAACCTGCAGTATTGGGTCCTCAATCAACTGATTAAGACCCACCTTTCACAGTATAATGTCTTATGCAACACAAAATAGCCACCCACACATACAGCTAAGAAAGTAAATGGCAGATTCTAACAGACAAATCTTTTGGTCAACTGCCATGAGTACTGCACACACACACATACAATTGTGAATGTTAACATTTTCTCAAAGATATAGTTATTTTAATTCATACTCCCAATGAACATAATGGCAATAAATAAAACTGCAAGACCCACACAAAAACTACTACAAAATAACTTATTAGCATTTCTGAACAAGTTATGTGACAACCCACATGGAAATTCACCAAATGTTTCAATTTCATGTAGGCTTTGACCAAGTTGATTTGTCCAGTACAAATACAACCACTGAAATATTTCTTCCTAACATCATTTAAATCAGTGGTAAGCAACAACTCGGGCAAGAGGGCCTAATCAAGAGATAAAAATGGTGGCAGGCCACACTATAAATAACACCAACTTTTTTTTACTTATGCATCATTAACAATAATACCCTGTCATCAATACTGTCAATACAGGGGTGACAAAACTTAATCTTAAGAAATACGAATTGTACAAAATTTGAAACTAATATTCCTACTATGTTCTAATTTGTCTTTCTACCATCACTAACCTTACCCATTCAGCCATATGCCATGACTGAGAAAACAACAGAAATGAAAGTGGAAGAGACTTCTGTAATAGAGGCAGTTCCAGATACAAGCTGTGTTGTCAAGTACCGTGAGAGATATTTCTATGTGAGATGAAACTTCTACTTAGAATATGGTATAAAAGGATGTTGTACTGTCAATAATACAACATATTTCTAAATAATTTTTTTTATGAATATGGACAAAATAATTCTTAGTCAAATTCTTATCTTTCTGTTTTGTTGCAGGCCACAATGCAAAGGTATAAGGGCTGCATTTTGCTCATCACTGATTTAAATGTTACATAATAAAAGCCACACATAAATATGAACAATTTTCAGAAATTAATCAGACCATCCACTTATGATACGAACGCTCCAAATCTAATAACCAGGTACCATGCCACAGTGGTCAGTCCAAATTATTACAGAATTTTGAATATATATTATAAGAACACAGAATGGTCTGTACAGCTTACCTCTAGTATACAACTGCTGTCAATGGGTCTCTGAATGGGCCGGGGTATACTTTAGCAACATCTTCCAGAAATCTATCAAACTTTTCACCTGTGCTCAGTAATTCCATAGGGTGGAAGTACAGGTATTGAAACAAACACAGGTCACGTGTTTTTGATTCCTGAGATTCGTCAACAAAGCGCTTTGCAGTACGCCACATACACTTCACTTTATTACTTTTCCCTTCCAGGTTACTGGACTCCACAAATTCTAGATGATGGCCAACGAACTGTTTCTGAAACTCCTCACTCTTGAGCTTGCTATAAGATTCCCAAGTATCTGTCAGTATCTTCGACCCTTGTAAAACAAAAGTTTTAATCAATGGAATCAGGGTCCCTGCATTATTCTTTTGAATTTCAAGCAAAAAACATTCATTGGTGTCTTTATCTACTCCTTCCAGGAAACAGACCCGCTTCCGCTGCGAAGCAATGAATCTGTCAACATGAAATTCATTTATTGCCACCACATGACCAGGTCCACCCACAGGTTTGGTCCGATTACTCACAATCACATAGCATACTTCACGACAAAACTGGTAGTAGTCCAGAACAGTTGTCTTGCTCAATTTCAACTGTTCAGCAGATTCGCTAATATTGTCACCTCTAATCCAAAAATATATCAACATAAAATTTTGGCGTACACTTAAATGAGACCCAAAGAACCAAGTATTTTTTGTGACTGACCACTTTTTTCGACACTTTTTTCTTGAGCACCTCAATGAAAATGGCACTTTCAATCCTTCATTGGAGCGTTTATACCATCCAACATTGCCAATAAAACAGACTGGACAAAGTGTTTTCTTTTCTGGCAGTAAATTTTTCTTCACTGCAAACTCTATTGCTGTTGCTTCATTTTCTACTGCTAATTCCAGCTCCTCAAATTGCATAATGTTGCAAGATGTGTACTGTACAAGAAAAAAAAGCCCACATATATATATTATGCAATTACACTAAGTCTTCAGACAAGAGTGTTATGAAGTGTCAATCTTAATGTAAGACCTCAGGTTTTCATGGAAGTGAAGATTCACACTGTGGCATTCTGCATTATGACACAATGATGTAGACAAGAACATCAGCACCAACATTATCTCCTAACACGTAAGACCACAAAATGTCAATTTTTACTTTTATGTGACTGGTTTCTTCAACACTTTCAATTGCAAGGATTATATGGCACTGAATGATAGCATGATTAGCAAATAATAAGCTGGAAAGGAAGCAGAAGATAGTAATGGTGGACCTTTAAGGTGCTATCCTGGCATCTGCCTGCAGGGACCAAGAACTACCAAACATCTGGTAGGATGGCCACCCTCAGCCCAAAATTTTAACCTCACACTTCCAAATATGAAAGAGTGCTGCCACTGACCACAGTATTCAAAGTTTAAGCTGTAAACAGCTGCTGACAAATATACTATCACATGCTGCATTTGAAATAGTCACAACTAAAAAAGAAATATAACAACTTACTTTCAAAATATCAACCTCAAAGGGACTCTCCAGTTCCGCCCATGATAGAGGACAAAATACCAAATTAATAAATGCATGAAGATCTAAGCCAGCTGAAGGTGTGTAACAGTGACCTCAAAGAACCAACAATGGGAAAAAATACTCCACAGAACTCACAACAAAATCCTTTATAACAATGCAAAACACTTACATGTGCATTAGGAGGTGCAGGTATGTTGTCATCTCATAGCACTAAGGATTCCTTGGATGGAGGAGGCAGTGACAGAGAGAGAAACAGGCAAGAAGGGTTCTTTGTAAAATTACATAAAATTAAAATGAACAGGAAAACACAATATTTCACACAAATATCTATTCTAGTTTCCAGTAACTGCTCATTTTTCATGACAACAGCTTTTTAATACTGCAACTGTTATTTTGACCTTCATGTTTGGAAGCAATACAATTTATAATAATCAGCATCTGTACCATTAATGTCTGTACGATGTTCATGCTACAATTCGCAAAAGCTGCTAAATGTCATGATCAAGTCTTTAGTATCAATGCTTCATATTCAGAAGAGTTATGAGTTTAAATCTTAGTTGCAATTACAATGACTTTAATGTCATTAATGTCAGCCTGTACACCAAGAATATGAATAATTTAGGATCAAACATCAAGATAAATAGATAACAAACAAACATTAAAATCAATGACATCCACAAAAAGGTTACAGGCACATATCAACACTCATAAGAGACAAGGTGACCTGCTTAATGAGAGGGAAGAGGGGGGAGACATGGAAATATTATTTACAGATATGAATGTCAACACAAAAACAACACCCCCACCTTGAATACTCAAACAAGAATGTCTCAATTACAAATGCTTTTTGTGACCCATTTTAACATTAAATTAAGGTACTATATCCAACTGCAGCCATTACTCTCAAATTTCTGAAATACTGGATTGATGTACACTAGTAACCAATACCAGTATTCATAGTACACACATACTACTTTTCTGTAAATTAAGTTAACAGAAGATCAGCAAGCATTATCACACAGTAAATCTGTTCTTTAAGTGACATTGACTTTTTGCAATCTCTGCTTGTTTCTGTAGACAAAACAGGTAACATGTCATTGCATCTGAGAATGACGTCAGTTAATGTACCATAAATATTTTCTTTGCTCCCATTAATTATATTTTATACCACTTTTGGCACTAATCTAACAAGCACAAAAATAATTTCAAACTATTAACCCATGTAATTCTTTCACTCAGCATGGGATTATTTACAGTTACTAGCCAAAACTTAACTACAGGCACTGAGTGCTATATTGTTACATTTTAAAAAGAACTACCAAAATGTCAAATGCACAATGTGAAAAACTACCAGCAAAAGTACTTATATTAACGCAAGTAATGAATAATCATCACATTAATTAATTAATGATAAATAGAGACAACAACATTAAATAGATTACACTGATTTGGGCATATACAGAGACTGGAAGAAAATAGAATTCCCAAAATGGTATTATACGTGAATTTGGGAACAAGATTGAGAGGTAGACCAAAAAACAGATGGCAAGATAAGGTGACAGGGTGGAAGAATAGTTGGTGGAGAAGGGTGGCAGGAAAAAGTACATAACAGAGAGGAATGGAAGAAGCTCCTAAGAACGGCAAGGAATCGTCGCAATCTGCACACACCAATGGAATGAATAAATGATAGTTTTAATTGTTGTGTAGTTGACACACATTAATTTTTTTGGGCTGTGGTTTTCTTTCTTTTCTTTCTAGCATTCTTGTATGCACTGTATGTTAGTCATATGCTTAATTTACTCATGCTTAGTTCTCACCTCTCTTAAGACCAGGCATGGGAGTAATATAATTTCCTTCTATTACTTTTTGTTTATAACTGGACGCACTAAGAGTTTATCGTGCAAGCCATGTGTGGAGTAATGCATGTAACAGTAGCTGCTTTGTTCTGCAGTAGCAGTCTGCTGTGTGTCTCGAACAGTGACTAAGCAACAGAGAATGAAGCTGGACGGTCAGTGAGTGTTAACGATAATGAAGAGCCCACTGGCGAGATTTGTCACCAATACAGTTCAGTTGTAACTGCAATTATTCCCTACTTACACACAATAAAACTCCAGTACACTCTACTTGGGGATTATTGAGTGTGTGTGCAGCCTGCCTGACTCCCCCATCTTAACCTGAGTTCCGAGCTCCACAACAGAATTACAAAACGAATTAACATTCTAAGAAATGACAATAGTAAGATGTGTTTGTATAACACAAAACATGAAAAGTTTATTTTTAGAAATACAGGCACAATAATCAAATTTATGACTATACGCACAATTTTTTTTTTGACAATTTTAACTCATTTAGATTATTTTAATTTCTAGAATAATAATCCACAGTTTTGCAGTAAAAGAACAGTTGAGGGGTATGTTTTAAAATAACAGACAACCAACCACATCTCACACTGGCATTGCACCATGTAAGATACAATGGTTATACAAAACTGAGGTCATAGACCCAACAATTACTGGAAGAGCATAAGCTCAACTGTTCATTAGGCCATAATTTTTGTGTATGATACACCTGCAGCTCCAAAATACCAAAAAATTCCCCTATTACATATAACTTTCATAAGTAAAATTTTGGGGAATGCTTGCCACCACTCAGTTCACAGTTGCTATCTAAAAATGTAGAGATTAAAACACTAAAAAAGGTATAATTTTTCTGTTATTCTGTATGGATGTGAATATGATCTCTCAAATTAAGCTAAAGAACATGGACTGACAGTGGCTTAAAACAAAGTGCTGAGGGAACAGTTGGGCCTAAAAGGAGAAAAGTGAATGTAGACTGGAGAACACTCTGCACTGAAGAGCTTTATGATCTTGGGTCATCAGTGTTTCAGACAACTACCATTTGTCACTGCTTCTTGCTACCCTGTTGGGTACGTGGACAGTTGGCTGAGTAGGCTGTATTAATACAATACAGGAGTCAATGTGAAGCAGCAACTGATAGTTGTCAGATAAAACAATGAACCTACATTACGATGGTGATCAAATCAAAGCCATGAGATGGGTGAAGTATGTGACATACATGTGGGAAATGAAGAATTCACACATAGAAATTCTTGGTGGGGAAAAATCTGAAAAAAAAAAGTGACCACTTGGAAGACTTATGTATGAACAAAATTAATATATATCTTAAAAACAGCGAGGAAGGGCATGGACTAGATTCTTCTAACTCGTGGGCGAGTAGCAAGTTCCTGTAAACCTGATACTGAAATGTTCTATTCCAAAAAATGTTAAGGAATTTTGTGGCCAGCCGAGCAATTATTTACTTTTCAGGAGGGACTGTGTTCCATGGAATTATAAAGATACAGAATCAGACTTCAGAAGCTATCCGAGAAATAAAATAATTAAGTCCACCATTACGATAATTGAAGACTCAAAATACGTAAATTTTGTACAAGGTCCGTTCACCATCCCTGTTCTAAAGACTGCCAAATCTAACTGGTCAATATCAAGTGGAACTCCTTCCATTTTCCTTAATTACTGTATTAGAATAAGTTAGTTCCTACACCAGCACTGTTAAGTGGTCTTAGACAGTAAGTCAATTAAGATTTTGGTCCTTACTAACTTGAGGTCAGCTACTGGCATTCTTTGTACTTATGTCCAACCATACTGAACACTGTATGTTGGGAGTTGTGATTCTGTCAAAAAGAAGAAGAAAAAGAAGCTGTATGGTGAATTAAACTCCACCTGTAATATTTAGATTTATCCATACTGAGCAAACCACATGTTTTAAATTTATGCAAAAAGAGTCAAGAAGAAGCAAACACTGCTGATTGAAAACTGCCAACTCCCCCACATGCTGTCAACAGAACTCTAAAAACTCCAAAATTGCCACACAAAATTTCTCAGTTACATGTCACATAAAGTGTCTTCTGAAGTGCCTTGCAATGCCCTTTTATTAACTGAACAACAGGTTCACAAGTGCATATGAACAATATATGCACTTTTGCATAAGGCCACAGCTCACAATAAAGACTCTGTAATATCTGTTTGACCAAGGTATATAGTCAGTTGAGAACTATTGCCAACACATAATACCCTATTTATGACCTATCACACTTACACAACCTTGGGGATTACTTCCAATTACCTTTACTTTTTTCAACACGTGCGATTCCAAGAAATTAATACAACCCTTCGAAGACTACTATTAGGCTACATTCTATATTGAGTTTCCACCCCATGAGGCCTGTATGTTTCGGAACATTAAAGTTTTCTGGAATGTTCACTCGTTCGAGAGATAAGCGTATCTCCAACAACACTGCTGCTAGAACCTCGAATCTCGCATTAGTTTGTTTCCATTCTGAAGCCTAAAGACCAGTCAGTGAATGTAGCATTGGGAAATAACCCTTGTTAATTATGGGCCTCATAATGAACTTAAAAATAGTCTGTGTGGCAACATGGAGTATTCTTAAAGTTAAAACTAGTGGTTCATATCGTGAAAATGAAGTCCTGAAAAATGGTCACACGATAACGGGGCAGCGTCGCTTCAAAAACATCACGAGAGAAAAATCAATACTACTTCCTGCACAGTTGTAGCAAGTAGATATTTTGTGCTTGAGTAAATACACGTACGAAAGTGGAAGATATTCATGCCACAGCTCTTCCAAACAATACCACACGTTTCCCTCATCTTCCTACCGCGAGTCTAATTCTAGATCCGCGAACTCCAATGGTCTTTGAAAACTGAAGTGGAATACCTTAATTACCTCTCAAATAATTCACTAAAATGTACACTTTAAATATACCACATTCCTCATTAAATAATTTCACCAATTCGAACCTCAACAGCAATACAAACACTCCCAAACGTAGCAACCTTCGTTCTATAACAGTCATGGATCGTATATCTCACTCCATGACACATCAAAGTCTCGTAAAATCACGGCGCCCAAGTACGTCACAACGTGCTTAGTTCCATAAACGTCCATACGCTCCCAAGTATACTCTACGTAAACCGTGGTTTACTGCCGCAGAGACCTACAGATTACTCTGTAGGGTCACAGAACAAGCTGGCGCGAATGCTTCAAACTGAGGAAACGAATGTTGCATACCTAGATGATAAATGTGCACATTTTAGTTTATCACAAAAGTATAAACCATTCTTTAATGCACGGATATGAAGCACATAGCGTTGAGTAAGAGAAGACATCATAACACTTTATTCAAAATGTAGGGAAAAATAAAATTAATTTACTTATGGTTTATTCAATAACACTGACAGCAGCTTAGGCTGCATAGCATAGAATATGATCCAGTGAATCATGAATTGGAAAGTCTGTGTGGGGAAAGCAGTTATGGTCTACTATGAGGTACTATACTGGAATATGAGGGGACCAACAACAAGAGCGGGTCCCAGTGGCCGCACAGCATTGTTCTGCAGCCTTTCGCCTGCTGAGATTGTGGGTTCAAATGCCACTTGGGGCATGGACGTTTGTCTGTTGTGAGTGTTGTGTGTTGTCAGGTAGAGGTCTCCGTGACAAGCTGATCATTCGTCCAGAGAAGTCCTACCAACTGTAATACATCATTGTGTGTGATCTAGAAACCTTGTGAATGAGACCCTGGCCCATGGGGGGCTGTCATGCCAAAAACATACAAAGAAATAACAACAAGAAACTTTGCATAGCCAGTCACAGGGCTCAGACTTTAACCCATGATCTCCAAAACATGAAGCAGCAGTGCTATCTGCTACATGGTGACAAAGAATAAATCCAATTTATCTCTGCATCATGTTCCACAATTTTTATATATTCTTGGAGACAGTACAGTACTGTTCATTTAATGAGTCTGTCAGTACGTCAGACTGGATGGTATCCTGTCAAATGTCTTCCCAGTGTCATGAGATTATTAGTTAGGTTATTTTGAATGCATATTTTATCAACAGTTAATGATTCACAAAGCTACTATGGAACAGCTGCTGAAAATTTAGGAAACACAAATAAAACTGCTGGTTGCGCAAACAATTCAATTTGCTAATCTTATAAGGGACTTAGCAATTTTATTTTATTCTGTGCTAGTTGCCCAGTGATTATATAAGTAATGAATTCCACTCCCTCATAGGTTATCGGCCATTCATACAGGGCAAAAACAAGGAGCTATTTTTTTTTAAAGGAGCTGTACATGTTTACAGTCATTCCATATGACATGAACTGTAAATCCCGGAAGTCAATTTTGTGTACATGTTATGTGGAACACATAATATAAGTGTTGCCAATAACTTCTCCTCCAAATTCTGTCAAGGCCAATTGATGATATGAACTGAAACAAAATAAACTTATTAATTAACTGAATGAAGGCATCACGATGTGCTTGAAAATCAATAAGTATTACACAAACGTACGTCAGCATAATCTATTTATTCTATAGTATGGCTACATGTTTCGACTAGATATTAGTCATCTTCAGGCCCCTACACTTACTTTACCAGATGCTTTGTCCACTTTGGGATCCTATAGTGTTTACATGTGGATTACTTATTTGCTAGAGCTTTTAGAAAAGTTAATAACTACAGAGTTATTGTTATTTGTGGGCTGTGTTTAAGCATGAAACCACTACAGTATAAAACTCCTTCCTA